>Ga0222427_100090_pt1 | contig 239264 bp, 245 predicted proteins | sample 2B20Ametagenome_FD_182890 | JGI IMG/M metagenome (GOLD analysis project Ga0222427, IMG submission 182890) | Enriched microbial communities from leaf-cutter ant dump, University of Wisconsin, Madison, United States - 2B20A (version 2) | ecosystem: Environmental > Terrestrial > Nest > Insects...
GCGGTAACGGCGGCGGCGGCGGCAATGGCGGCAATGGTGGCAGCGGCGCCGGCGGTGGCGGCGGCGGTGGTGGTGGCGGCGGCGGTAGCGGCGGCAGCGGCTCCGGCGGCGGCAACGGTGGCCATGGCGGCAACGGCGGCAATGGCGGCAGCGGCAGCAGCGGTGGAAGCGGCGGCAGCGGCGGCAGCGGTGGTGCCGGCGGCAATGGCGGCAATGGCCACCACTAAGCCAGGAACCGCAGCAGCGGTTATGGCCTGACTATCGCGACGAAAAAGGCCAAGGGGACGCGCGTTCCCTTGGCCGTTCCATTCTTCCTCCGATGCCGATCAGGCGAGGCAGCGTGTCCTCGCGCCCAAGCACCAGCCCTTTTACAGATCCGTGGTCTGCGTGTTGTCGCAGGGCCGGATATACTGGCTGACATATTCGTAGGGCATGACCTTGAGATTGCGGTTCAGCCCGCCATTGTCCCTCAGCCAGCCCAATACCCAGCGAGGATATTTCTTCAACAGATAGGCCGCGGCCACGCGGTTGCCCTGCGAGGAGCTTCCGAACGGCAGGTGGAAGCCGAAGCGGGCGGCGGGTGTGACGCAGAGCTGCTCCTCGGCAAGGCCGAGATAGAGGGTGCAGGCGGAATCGCAGCGGCCGCTGAACTTCACCGGCTGCCCCGTCTGCTGGAGCTGGGCCGCCTTGAGGGCGTAATCGACGATCATGCCGCCATGATCGTTGCCGACCGTGTAGAAGGCCCCCGTGCCCGACACGGCCATCGCCGTGGCGGCCGTCGTCGCAAGCGCGACAAAAGCGATGGAAACCATGCGGGCAGTGCTGGCGATCGGCTTCATGAGAGTGTCTCCGTTTACGAGACGTCTATCAGTCATTCCTAAAATTCCCGTTAAGATGCAGCGCTGAAGGCGCGCCCGGTGGAAAGGGGACCGGCAAAGGCCGGCCTTTCTTCAAGCGCTACTCCGATACCGCACGGAAACGGCCGTGGGCAAAACGCAGGACAAAGCGGTGCGCGCAGGTCCGGAAGAAACGGGCAAGTTGGGCATTAGTGTGACCTAAAATACGGGAAAGCCGTGAATGTCCCCGTTTTCCCCGGAAACCACCGCACGCATGGTATCGCCGCTTGCGCACTCTAGCATGAAGCATGGACGGGGACGAATGGCGGGTCGCGCGAAACCGGCGCCAGAGGCCCGCATGAGCGGCGGATCCCGGATCGGGACAGTATAGTTCCTTGTATTCGCTATCGTTTACGAACAGGCAAGGTTAACGGCTCGCTAAGGTTTTCTCTCTATTTTTCATGAAGGATATGGATCGGCCGGGGGCTGCCGGTCCGGGGATGACAGGTGTTTCGTGGCGGACAGGTTTCGCGAACTGGAGAGACCGCAAGCCGGGCGGCCGAAGGACATCGTATTGATGGCCACGGTCTCCAGCTTCGAGAGCCTGCGTTTTCCGTCGCGGTCGGATCTCGTCCAGTTCGGCGAACTTTTCGAGCAGCTCTATGCCGCTTCCAGCGATGAAGCGCGCCGGCAGGCCGTCGCCGCCCTCTCGCGCTGCCCGCAGGTGCCGCAGGAGACCGCCCTGTTCATCGCGCGCCAGCCGATCGGCATCGCGGCCATCTTCCTGATGGGCTCGAAGGCGATCGCCGACGGCACGCTGCTCGACATCCTGCGCGCCACCGGCCCGGACCATGCCCGCGCCATCGGCCGGCGCGACGATCTTTCACCCGCCGTCATCGAGGCGCTGGTCGGCACCCATCAGGACCATGCCAGCCGCAGGACCGGCGAGGACCGCGCGGAAGCCCTTCGCGAGGCGGCGCGGCTGGAGCGGGAAGAGGAAATCCGTGCGGAACTGCGCGCGCTCGTGCGCGCGGCGACGCCCGCCGCCGAGGCGCCCGTGCGGCTGGTGCCGGCAAGCGAGATCCATCAGGCGCTGTTCGTGCGCTTCGCCCGCTCCGGCGATGTCGGCATGATCGCGGTGACGCTCGCCGATGCGCTCGCCTCCAGCCAGTGGCTTTCCGAACGCATCCTTCTCGATGTCTCCGGCCGGCAGCTCGGCGAGACGCTGCTGGCGCTCGGCGTGGCGGAGGCCGACGGCCTCTTCGTGCTGAAGACGATCTATCCGCATCTGGCCGAAGGCGGGGCCGAGGCGCTCATCGCCTCGCTCGATCCCGCCGAGGCGGCACGCCGCGTCGAGAGCTGGCAGAGGGCCGATCGCTACACCAACGGCGGCGGCCTGCCGAAGGCCGCCAACGGCGACGCTGCCCCGGCCGGCGACAAGACGCATGGGGCTGCAATCCCCGGCACCGCCCGGCAAAGCGCCGCCGGCTGATCCCGCTCAGAACACCCGCCTCCGCGCCGCCGCTTCCTCGTCCCGCCCGCCCGAAAGCGCGGCCAGCGTCGTCAGCACGAACATTCCCGAAATCAGCAGTGCGAGGGCAGGCAGCACGATCAGCATGGGTCTCTCCAGGGGTCCGCACAGGCCGCTGCCTGTGTGCCTTGCTTTTCCCATGGCCGGATGTGGGCCGCTGTTCCCGGCGGAACAGCCGTCATGCGAAGCCCACCCCTCACCCTAACCCTCTCCCCGCAAGCGGGGAGAGGGGACGCGCCCCACGACAGCTCATTGGTCGAGGAAAACGGCGCGCACAACCCCGTCTCCCCGCCTGCGGGAAGAAGGTCGCGGCAGCGGGATGAGGGGCGCTTCGCCAATGCCGGATCAGGCGCTCCCGTCTATCGCCGGAAGAACCCGTCGTCCTTCGGCTCCGCCCCGGCGAACGCGATCAGATCGCCGAGGTCGTCCGTCTCGATGGAGACCACCCACAGATCGCCGTCGAAGCGGCGTTCGCGCGCCACGGCGTCCGTGACCGCGGTCGCCTCCACCCGATCCAACCGCGTCTCGAAGAGCCGCCGGCCGCTGTCGTCCTCGTCGAAAAAGCTTTGCGGGGCGGGTACGTGGAGGCTTTCCGTGCCGTCGCGGAATATCTGCCGCACGAAGACCGCCCCCGCCTCCTCCGCGCCCTTGGCCTCCACGGCGGCGAAATCGCCGCGGGCGAAGACCCGGCGCATCAGGGCGGAGACGAAGATGTCGGTGCGAAGGCGCATATCCGGGGCCCCACGCGACGGGCGCTACAGCGCGCCGATGTCCTTGAGCTTGGCGAGGACCTGCTCGTTCGGCTCGCCGGTAACCGGAAGGCGGTAATGCTTCTCGAAATGGCGGATCGCGGTGCGCGTCTTCTCGCCGATCAAGCCGTCGACGGCGATGTCCGCATAGGCGATGTTGCTGAGGCCCTTCTGGATCTGCATCACCAGTTCGCTCGGCGCGGGCCTTGCGACGGCCGAGGTGACGCCGGGATCGGCCTCGGCGCGCAGGATCGCGGCGGCGACCGGATCGGCCTCGTCCTTCACGCTCTCCCGCGCGTCCGCAGCAGCGGCGGGCTGCTTCTCGATGAGGCCCGCCACCTCGTCGAAGGGGCGCTCGGCGGGGGTGACGCCCATTACTTCCGGCAGCGGCTCGCCCTCTTCCTGCCGCTCGATGACGAAGGTCGTCTGGTCGTGCGGGGCCGGCCGGGTGGCGGTGAAGCCGAGGGAATTGTCGGCCGAGCGGGTCTTCAGGAACGGCGACGGGTGGCCGCCCGGCTGGTACCAGAGCGCATTGGCCGCCACGAAGGAGAAGACGACGACGAAGGCCGAGACGCCGCCGACGACGCCCGGATGGCGCGCGGCGAGCCCGCCGAGGGCGGAAAGCCCGGCGATCACGATATTCGGCCGGCGTTGCGGCTGGCTGCGCCCGCGAGACCCGCCCTTGCGGGCCTGGCCCTGGGGCCGCCGCTCAGGCTGTCTTCTGACGTGCGCGTTCATCTTGCGTGTCCTTGCCATCGTCCGACGGCTGGTAAACGGTCTCTGCCCCCGCTGCAAGGCGCGGCGGGAAATCGACGGTGGATGCCGCCGCGGGACGCGGGTCTCCCTCGCGCGCCACGCCCGCCCCGTCCGCCGGAATGCGGATGGTGATGACGGTGCCCTCGCCGGGCCGGCTCTCGACGACGAAGCTGCCGCCGTGCAGCGCGACGAGGCCCTTGACCAGCGACAGGCCGAGGCCGGTGCCCTCGTATTTGCGGGTATATTCGTTCTGCACCTGCATGAAGGGCTGGCCGATCGACGCCAGCTTGTCGGCGGGAATGCCGATGCCGGTATCGCTGACCGTCAGCAGCAGGTCGCGGCCCTCGCGCGCCGCATCGATGGTGACGATGCCGCCGCGGTCGGTGAACTTGATGGCGTTGCCGACGAGGTTGATGAGGATCTGCTGGATCGCCCGCTGGTCGGCGACGGCCTCGCCGATGGCGCGCGGCACGCGGCTCGTCAGCTTGATGCCCTTCTCGCGCGCCTGGAGGCCGAGCATCTGCTCGCAGGCCCTGACGCTGTCGGCGACGAGGAAGGGTTCCGTCAGCAGCTCGTAGCGGCCGGCCTCGATCTTGGAGACGTCCAGCATGGTGTTGACCACCGACAGGAGATGCGAGCCAGACTGGTGGATCAGCCCGACATATTCGCGCTGGCGATCGTTCTCCAGCCGGCCGAAATACTCGCCGGCGAGGATGTCGGAAAAACCGAGGATGGCGTTGAGCGGCGTGCGCAGCTCGTGGCTGACGGCGGCGAGGAAGCGCGTCTTGGCGTCGTTGGCCTCCTCGGCCTCCTCGGCCTTGCGCGCATTCTCGTTGCGCAGCCGCGCCTCGTCGGACATGTCGCGCGACTGGGCGACGACGGCGGCAAGCGCGCCGTCGGGGCCGGCAAGCGCCGTCATCTCCACGCGCATGTGCATGAACTGCTCGGCATCGGCCTCGATGCGCGGGCGGTCGATGCGGATATCCACCGTCTCGCGGGCGCCGCCCTGGCGCAGCCGGTCGATGGCGGCGAGGAAGGCGATGCGGTCGGAAACGTGGATCTGGTCGAGATAGCCGCGGCCCACCGGATCGCGCATCCAGGAGAGCATGTCGGCGCGGTCGCGGCCGTGCACGGCGGTGACGAAGCCGCGCGCATCGTGCAGCGTGACGAGGCCGGCGAAGAGATCGTAGGGCGAGACGTCGCTCGGCGCGGCTTCCGCCATCGTCTCGGCAAAGCTCTTGTGCGGGAGCGGCTTCGGGCGGCGCACCGAGGTGACGGCGGCCGAAAGCAGCGCGCCGGCGCCGGCAAGCGCGACGCCTGCCGGGAGCGCGGCGGAAGCGGGCAGGACGGCGGAGAGCGCCAGCGGCAGCCCGGGCACGGCGGCAAGCAGCGCCAGCGTCGTCGCACGCAGCGAGGCGGAGGGGCGCGCATCGGCGGCGCCCGCGCCAGCAACGCCAGCAACGGCGCCCAGACGGGCTGCCATTCTGTCCGCGATGATGGTCAATTGGCGCAACGCAAAACCCTGCCGTTCATGTTCTTTTCTGTGAGGCCAAAATCGCATCGGCGACTTAAGGAAAGGATAAACGGCAGGGGCCGCAAGCGGGCGAAAAAGGCCCAAAAGTCCCATTTCGGGGCAATCCAACGGCCATTCGTCCGGCGTGGTTAACGGGGCGTAAGCGCCTCATTTTGCGGCATTTTTCTGTTCATATTAACTTTTGGGGCAAGGCCCCTGCCGCCCCCTTCCCGGCATTCCGGCAGCTTGGACCCCGATGGCGCGCCATCATCCTTAACGCGGATCGCTAAAATCTGCCGCAAATGCCGGTAAAGTGCGAAATAGATCGCATTTTAATCAAAACTGGGCAAAACCCGAACGATTCCTGCAAAGGGGAATTTCCTTCCGGCCCCTATTCTCGCATCAACGGTTCGCCAAGGACCAAACGAGCCGACGGCCGCAAGACGCCGGGGCACCAACGAGGATGGCAAGCGATGTGGTTTCTGATCAAGGGAACGTTCTGGTTCTCACTGGTTCTGGTCCTGCTCCCCTTCCTGGACCCCGAATCCTCCGATAAGCTGAACAAGGGGCCGAGCGTCGAGATCGGCGACACGTTCAGCGCCGCCAGCGAGGCGCTCAACTATGTGACCGGCATGTGCGCCGAAAAGCCGGATGTCTGCCAGAAGGGCAGCGAGACCTTCGTCGCCCTCGGCCACCGGGCCCGTGAAGGTGCTCGCATCGCCTACCAGTTCCTCGACACGCAGTTCGCCGACGAGGATGTCGCCGCTGCCGGGCCGGCAAAGAAGGAAGCGCTGAACCAGCCGCTTCCGGCCGTCGCGAAGATCGACGCCGACGACGAGGTCATCACCGGCACCATCGCCGTGCCGACCCGCCGCCCCGACCACAAGGGCTGACCCCGCCCTTTTCCAAGCCGCGATCCCGCAGCCTCTGCGGCATTGCTCCCCAAGTTTCTGCCTGCCTCACTCGTTGCCTAGCAACCGCCGCATGGACCCGTTCCCTGCGGCGTTTCTTTTTGCGCGCGGCGGTTTACGGTTCAAATAGCGGGCCGGCTCGCCTATATGGAAGGCGATAGCCCGGACGGAACGCACATGGCCACGCTGCAAGAGATCATCGACGACTTCGCCTTCCTCGACGAATGGGAGGACCGCTACCGCTATGTCATCGAGCTCGGCAAGGCGCTGCCGGACCTTCCCGAAGACCAGCGCACCGCGGCCAACAAGGTGCAGGGTTGCGCCAGCCAGGTCTGGCTCGTCAGCCACAGCGCGGGCGGGGCCGACCCGGTGATGACCTTCGAGGGCGATTCGGACGCGCATATCGTGCGCGGCCTCGTCGCCATCGTGCTCGCCATCTATTCCGGCAAGCGCGCCTCCGAGATCGCCGCCCTCGACGCCATCGACACCTTCAACACGATCGGCCTCGTCGAGCACCTCTCCTCCCAGCGCGCCAACGGCCTGCGCTCGATGGTGCGCCGCATCCGCGAAGAGGCGGCGATGCGGGTGGCGGCTTAGAGAGGCTTGCCGGGGAGCGGGCAAAATCCCGCTCTCTCTGGAGAGACGAGGCGCCTTGCCCCTCATCCGGCCTGCCGGCCACCTTCTCCCCGCAAGCGGGGCGAAGGGGATATGCCGCACCGTTTTCCCTAGCCAATAACCATGCGTGGGGCGCGTCCCCTCTCCCCGCTTGACGGAGAGGGTCACGGTGAGGAGCAAATTCAGCGCGGCAGTTCCGGCCGATACCCTTCCGTTCCCCAGGCATGTGCCCGTCGCTTACCGGCGGCCGGCGGGGCGTAGTGCCGGGCGAGCGCCATCAGGGAGGCGCGCAGGAGGAGTTTTGCGGAGCGGGCGGGCCATTGGCGTTCGCGTTCCACGGTTTCCAGCCCCTTCATGAAGCAGCAGACGTCGAGGGCGACGCCGGAGAGTTCCGGGCCCATCGCCTCGATGGCGCGGGCGACGCGCAGGCGCGCGGCGAGCGCCGTGTCGGTGAGGTCGCGCGACGCGCCGGCCTCGCCCTTCTGGCGGCCGGCGATGCGCGGCTCCCAGGACATGGTCATGCGCGGCTGGAGGCCGCCGCGGGTGAAATCGGCGTGCAGCCGCTCGCCCGCGGCGAGCGCGCTTTCCGGAAGATAGGCGTCGCCCGACTTCTCCTTCAGTCGCGAAAGGCCAGCAAGCGGCGATTCGAGGCGGTTGGCGAGCGCCTTTTCGCGTACGCCGTCACGCAGCACGACGACCTCCTCGATATCCCGGTGCTGGCCGGCGAAGGGCGTTTCCATCTCGCAGAGCCTGCGGCGCAGATGGGTGCGCGCCTCCGGCGTCGCCGCCAGCAGGTTCCCGTCGCGGCGGACGAGGCCGAGGCTGAGGGCCTCCCCGAGGATCGCGGGGGAGACGGACTGCGCCCTGCCGTCGGCAGCGGCGAGCGTGCCCTCGCCCTCAAGGCTCGCTTCACCGGCTGCCAGCAGGAAGCGCAGGAGCTTCGCAAGATCGGCGGCATTCTTCCGTACGGTCGCGTCACTCATGGCTGCCGATCCCCGCCGGGCCGAACACCGAAAGGACGACGCGCTCGATGGCCGAGACGAAGGCGTCGAAGGCGGCATCGTCGCGGCGATCCTCCACCACGTTGCAGGCATGGCCGACCGTGGTGCGGTCCCGCCCGAAGGCCACGCCGATCTCCGAGAGCGAAAGCCGCAGCACGACATGGCAGACATACATGGCGATCTGGCGCACATGGCAGGTGGTGCGGCGGCTGTCGCGGCGCCAGAGCGGGCGGTCGCCCGCAAGGGCCGTCATCTCCAGAACGAGCTGGCGCACGATACGGCAGGCGACGGGCGCCGGCACGGCAGGCGGCTCCTGCACGGCCGTCGCCCGGCGGGCGGCACGCGTCCCCTCGCCCGGCTCCAGGCCCGGCCCGGCGCCCTTGACTTCCGGCGCGGGGCCGGCGGAAGGTGGAACCGCTCGGGACGACCGTCTCTGGGAAACGATGAACTGGTGCATGACTGGCCACTCCGTTGATAGGAATTTATTCATACATCCTAGAGGATGGGCGAGGATGAATGAAGCACCCTGACGCAATCATCCGTTGAATTTCTTCATATATTTGTGACAGGCATCCCCGATATAGGCTTATATTCCTTTTCCCTTGCGAAGCTTTGTGCGAAAAGCGTGGCCTTGCCGGCGTCTCCGCAACGCAAAAGGCCGGAGCCTTGCGGCTTCGGCCCTGGATCATCGGCACCCTCATTCCCGTCGTTATCCCCGGCGTTGAGTCCGAGGTGTATGGATGCTCGGGTCAGGCCCGAGCATGACGAGGGAAGATTTTGGACCTAGCTGGCAGCATCAGGCCGGCGCCTCACGGCACCGGCCCTTGAACTGGCAGCAGGCTAGGTAAGCTCGATTACTTGCCGGCCTTGCGGCGCTGGCCGAGGCCCATTTCCTTGGCGAGGCGCGAGCGGGCCTCGGCATAGGCGGGGGCGACCATCGGGTAATCGGCCGGCAGGTCCCACTTCTCGCGGTATTCTTCCGGGGTCATGCCGTAATGGGTCATCAGGTGGCGCTTCAGCGACTTGAACTTCTGGCCGTCCTCGAGGCAGATGATGTAGTCGTTCTGCACGGACTTCTTCACCGGCACCGGCGGCTTCGGCTTCTCGGCGGCGACGGGCGCCTCGACGGTGGCGACGGGCTGCGTGGTGTTGTTGAGCGCCGCATGCACGTCGGCGATCAGGCCCGGCAGTTCCGAGACCGGCACGACATGGTTGCCGACATAGGCCGCAACGATATCGGCAGTAAGCTCGACGAGAAGATTGGAGCCGGCGCCAAGGGTTGTTTCTGTCATTTCTTTCTCCTGTCGGATATCGTTGTAGTCGAAAGCGCTGCTGACGACCGCGTTCCTGAATTCCGGATAAAGCCTTACTTCGGGCTGATTATGTGGCGAAACGATGCTCGCGCGAACGATGACGTTCGAAACAGCGGCATTTTACGCCAATATAATTTTTCACTACACCGGCCGCCGGTTTCAGCGATTCTCTTGCCGTCGCAAATACCGCACTCGCGCGATTACGGCAGGAACTCAACTTAGACAGGAAATCGATGCAGACGCTAAATCAACCGGAATGCTTTACTTCGCCTGAAATATCATTCCCGGTTTGATTGTCCAGTATTATTTTGACAAAGCAAAGCAAGAGCTTTCAAGCCGTCGATCTATCCGCTGAAATTCAGTGGATACTCAAATTCCGACCATGATCTATAAACCAAATGTCAACGCTTCCTGGCGTTGCGCTTCTCCGCCTCGCGCATATCGTCCATCACGGTCGTACGGGCGAGGCGATAGCCCGCGCCATGGGCGGCCTTGGCGACGAGATGGGCGGCGACCGGCGCCGTCAGCACGAAGAAGACGAAGCCGGCGAGCGCCCGCGTGAGGATCGCGATGTCGAAGGCGTGGATGCCCGCCGCAAGCAGCATCAGGCCCGAGCCCACGGTGCCCGCCTTCGAGGCGGCATGCATGCGCGTATAGACGTCCGGCAGGCGCACGAGGCCGACGGCGGCGAGGAAGGTGAAGACGCCGCCCGCCACCAGCATGATGGCCACGACGAGCGCCAGGATCATCTCCGTCATCGGCGTTTCCTCCGCTTGTCCGCCTTTTTGCGCCCTTCCGCCGGTGCCTCGCTCTCCTCACCCGCCTCCATGCCCTGCCGCATGACGAAGCGCGCGAAGGCGACGGTCGCCAGGAAACCGACGAGGCCGAGCGCGATGGCGATGTCGATATAGAGGTTGAAGCCGGTGCGGATCGCCACGACGGCGATGAAGCCGATGGCGATGGCGACCAGCATGTCGAGCGCGACGATGCGGTCCGGCAGCGTCGGCCCCCGGACGACGCGGAAGGCCGTCAGGAAGAAGGCCGCGCACATCAGGAGAAGTGCGATCGCGGCGGCGGCGGAGATGATCGTTTGCGCGTCCATCAGCGGAAAGCCTCCAGGATCTTCCTCTCGAAGCCGTTCGCGATGTCGCGCCGCGCGCCGGCCGGGTCGGAGCAGTCGATGGCATGCACGTAGAGCACCGTGCGGTCCGCCGAGACGTCGACGGAGAGCGTGCCCGGCGTCAGCGTGATGAGGTTGGCGAGCAGCGTGATCTCGAAATCCCGGTCGACCCTCAGCGGGAAGGCGAAGATGCCGGGCTTCAGCGCCATTTTCGGGCTCGCCACCAGCACGGCGACCTTCCAGGCGGAAAGCGCCAGCTCCTTGATGAAGAGCGCCAGCAGCGAGAGGATCTTCAGCGGCCGCAGGCGCCGGCCGTCCGGCTGGATATGGCCGCGGATCAACAACAGCGACAGCACGCCGGCGGCAATGCCGAGCAGGAGGTTCGGCACGGTGAAGCTGCCGGAGACGGCGAGCCAGACGAGGGCGAAGAGCGCGATGGTGACGGTCGGCCGCATGGTCAGTTCACCCCCGGAAAGACCGAGCCGAGATAGGCCCGCGGATCGGAAAGCCCCTCGGCGGCGTGCTGGACGGTCGAGAGCAGCGCCTCGGGGAAGAGGCCGAAGACGACGGTGAGCGCCGTCAGCGCCGCCAGCGGCAGGAGCGCGCTTGCCGGGATCGCTACGGCCGGCAGGGCGTCAGCGGCGGGACGCCAATAGGCGAGGAGGAAGACGCGGCCGAGGGCGATGGTGGTCAGGAAGCCGGTGAGGAAGACCGCCGCCGTCAGCCACCAGGCGCCGATGTCGATGGCGGCCTTGGCCACCATGACCTTGGGCCAGAAGCCGGAGAACGGCGGCAGGCCGGAGACGGCGAAGAAGAGCACCAGCGACAGGGCGGAAAAGAGCGCCGAGCGGGTGTAAAGCCCGCCGAGCCGGTTGAGGTCGAACGAGCCGGCGAGCCGTCCCGCCAGCCCCGCCGCCATGTAGAGCGCGGTCATGACCACCATGGAATGCAGCGCATAGAAGATCGCCCCGCCGATGCCGCCGGGGCTGCCGAGCGACAGGCCCGCCAGCATGACGCCGATGCCGGAAATGACGACATAGCCGAGAAGGCGGCGGATATCGCTCTGCCCGAGCGCGCCGAGCGCCCCGACGAGCATGGTGGCGACGGCGATGAGCGCGATGACGAAGCTCAGCGCCTCGCGCTCGACGGGAAAGAGCATGACCAGCGTGCGCAGCAGCGCATAGATGCCGACCTTGGTGAGAAGGCCGGCGAAGAGCGCGGAAACGACGACCTTCGGCGTGTGGTAGGAGGCCGGCAGCCAGAAATTCACCGGGAAGGCCGCCGCCTTCATGCCGAAGGCGAGGAGATAGAGCGTGGCAAGCGTCATCAGCGGCAGGTGTTCACGCCCGGCCGCCGCCTTGGCGGCGATGTCGGCCATGTTGAGCGTACCGAAGACGCCGTAGAGATAGCCGGTGGCGATGAGGAAGAGCGTCGTCGCGATGAGGTTGAGGAAGGCGTATTTGATCGCGCCGTCGATCTGGCGCGGCTCGGAGCCGAGCGTGATGAGGCCGAAGGACGAGATCAGCAGCACCTCGAACCAGACATAGAGGTTGAAGATGTCGCCCGTCAGGAAGGCGCCGGAAACGCCGGCCATCAGGAGCAGCAGGAACGGGTAGAAGCCGTAGCGCCGGCCGCTGCCGTCGATATCGGCGAGCGCATGGACGCCGCCCGCCAGCGCCACCACCGCGCCGGAAAGCGCGAAGAGCACGCCCGTCAGGTCCGCCGTGAAGGCGATGCCGAAGGGCGGCAGCCAGCGGCCCATGACCATGGTGACCGGCCCGTTCGCCGCGACATGGGCGAGCAGCAGCGCATCGAGCGCGACGAGCACGGCGAGCGCCGGCACGGCGATCCAGCCCTGCACATGCAGCGACTTGCGCAGCATCAGCAGCACCGCGCCGACAAGGATGCACCAGGCGGGCGGCAGCACGACCGGCCAGTCGGCGGTCGCGACCGGCGTCGTGACGAGTGCTGCGGAAAGGTCTTGCGGGTTCACGGCCATTGGCGGGTCGGTTCCTGTCAGTAGCCGGTCGGCGGAAGGGGTTCGTCCTCCGGCTCCGCCAGGCGCATCTCGTTGCCGTTGTCGGTGCCGAGATCCTGGTAGGCGCGATAGACGAGCACCAGCAGGAAGGCGAAGAAGGAGAAGGAAATGACGATGGCCGTCAGGATGAGCGCCTGCGGCAGCGGATTGGCGGTGAGCGTCGCCGGCACGTCATGCCCGGCCGGGATGATCGGCGGCACCTCGCGCAGGATGCGGCCATTGGTGAAGAGGAGGAGGTTCACCGCATTGCCGAGCAGCACGACGCCGAGCAGCACGCGCACCAGGAACTTCGACAGCATCAGGTAGACCGCGGCGGCAAAGAACAGGCCGACGAGGAGGATGAAGGGCACTTCCATCAGACCTCGTCCTCCGCCTCGAGCGCCAGCGCGATGGAGGTGATCGACCCCACCACCACGAGATAGACGCCGGTATCGAACAGCATGACGCTGGACAGCGGGATCTCGACGCCGAGCACCGAGGGATAGATCCACAGCCCCGTCATGAAGGGCACGGAAAAGAGGATGGACATCAGGCCGGCAATGCAGGCGATGAAGAGGCCGAAGGCCGAGATCGCCATCGGATGGAACCACAGCGCCTGGCGCACGGCCGCAATGCCGTTGGCGATGCCGAAGATCGCCAGCGCCGAGACCGCGATCAGCCCGCCGATGAAGCCGCCGCCCGGCTCGTTGTGGCCGCGCAGCAGCACGAAGATCGAGAAGAGCACCATGAGGGCGGTGAGGAACGGGGCAACGGTGCGGAAGATGAGGGTGTTCATGGGCGGACGCCTCCGGGGGCGGCGTGCCCGAACGCCTTCCCGCCCGGGCAGGGGCGCAGCGCGGGAACGGAAAACTCAGCGCCCAGCCCCTTCTCCCCGCCCGCGGGGAGAAGGTCGCGGCAGCGGGATGAGGGGCAGCGCCGACCGATGAAGCTCGATGGTGGCGGGAGCATTGCCCGCCCGCCCCTCATCCGCCTGCCGGCACCTTCTCCCGGCAGGCGGGGAGAAGGAAGATGTGGCAGCGCGGTGCGCAACGCGCGAACCTCCCCGCTTTGCAGGAAGGATGGCGGGGAAGTCATCGTAACGTACAAACGCCGCATCATACGTCCCCCCTCGCCCTGCCGCCCTTGCGGATGCGGATGATCGACAGGATCGCCAGCCCCGTCACCATGACGACGGCGATCTCGCCGAGCGTGTCGGTGCCGCGGAAATCGACGATGATGACGTTCACCACATTGGCGCCATGGGCGATGGTTTTCGAATAGAGGTTGAAGAAATCGGTGAGCGCCGTGTCGAAGCGGCCCTGCGTGACCTTGAGGAGATAGAGCGCGAAGCCGAGGCCGCAGGCGATGGCGATGGCGGCGTCCGGGATCTTCTCCCTCAGCGGCCGGTGGTCGCGCGGCGTCAGCCGGAGGCGCGTCATGACAAGGGCGAGGATGACGACGGAGAGCGTCTCGATCATGAACTGGGTGAAGGCAAGGTCCGGCGCGCCGAAGAGCAGGAAGAGCAGCGCGACGCAGAAACCCTGGATGCCGAGGGCGACGATGGCGGTAAGGCGGCTCTTCGCCGTCAGCACCGCGCCGATGCCGACGACGGCGAGCACGACGACCGCAAGCTCATGGAACGGCATGCCGGCCGGCCAGACCGGCAGGCGCGGCCATTCGCCATAGACGGCGGGCGGCACGAGAAGCGCCAGCGCGACCGCCGCGAAGGTCGCTGTCATGTAGATTTCCATCCGGCCTGGCTGGGTGAGGCGCGTGACGAGCGATGCGCCGCGCACCAGTCCGGCCATCACCTGGTCGAAGCCCCTGTCCGGCCCCCAGCCGATATCCTCGACCAGCCGGTCCGCGGCGGCGCGGGCCTTGTCGAGCGACAGGAAGACGACGACGCCGAAGGCGACCGTGACGGCGGAGAGGAGAAGCGGCATGCCGAGATGCGGCACGGCCGAAATGGTGACGACCTCCGGCTTGCCGGCGATGGCCGAGGCGAGCGGCGAGGTCAGCAGCGCATGGGCCGTGGCGGAGAAGACGCCGATGGTGAGGCCCTTGACCGCCAGCAGCATCGGACCGGCCCAGAGCAGCAAGGGGCCTTCATGCGGCTTCTTCGGCGTTTCGACGGGCGCGCCGAGGAAAGGTTTCAGCGCCACGGCGAAGGCGACGGCGAACATCAGGCCATTGCCGATGACGGCCGCCAGCGTGAAGGCGATGGCGCGGAGACTCCCGCCGGAAAGCGCGACATAGATCTCTTCCTTGGCGAGGAAGCCGAAGAAAGGCGGCAGGCCGCCCATCGAGAGCGCGGCGATGAGCGCGGCGAGATAGGTGACGGGCATGGCGCGGGCGAGCCCGCGCAGTTTCGTGATGTCGCGCGTGCCGGTCTCGTGATCGACGATGCCGGCGACCATGAAGAGCGCGCCCTTGAAGAGCGAGTGGGCGACGAGATAGAGCGCGGCCGCCGCCGCCGCATATTCCGAGCCGAAGCCGGTCAGCAGCACCAGGAGGCCGAGCGAGGCGACCGTCGTATAGGCGAGCATCAGCTTGAGGTCGCTCTGGCGGATAGCGAGCACGCTGCCGACAAGCAGCGTCAGGCCGCCGAAGGCCGGCAGGATCGTCTCCCAGGCCAGTGTGTCGCCGAGCACCGGGTTGAGCCGCATCAGGAGATAGATGCCGGCCTTCACCATGGTCGCCGAATGCAGGTAGGCGGAAACCGGCGTCGGCGCCTCCATGGCGTTCGGCAGCCAGAAATGGAACGGGAACTGCGCCGACTTGGTGAAGGCCCCGCCGAGGATGAGGAAGAACAGCGGCAGGTAGAAGGGGCTCGCCCGCACCTCGTCGCCGAAGGACATCAGCAGCGAGAGCTGCGTGACGTCGGTGACGTCCCACATGAGCAGCAGCCCCGCGAGCAGGAAGAGCCCGCCCCCGCCGGTGACGACCAGCGCCTGCAGCGCCGCGCGCCGCGCGGCCGCGCGCGTATGATCGAAGCCGATCAGCAGGAAGGAGGTGATCGAGGTCAGCTCCCAAAAGACGAAGAGCATCAGGAAACTGTCGGAGGCGACGAGCCCGAGCATCGAGCCCATGAACATCAGGATGAAGGAGAAGAACCGCCCCTGGTGCGGATGCCCCTTCAGGTAGCCGCCGGCATAGAGCACGATCAGCGTGCCGATGCCGGAGATCAGCAGCAGGAAGGCGAGCGACAGGCCATCGATCAGCCAGGAGAAGCTGACATTGTAGGAGGGCACCCAGGCATAGCCGCCGGTGATGACCTCCCCATGCGAGACCTCCGCGTTGAAGCCGAGGAAATGCAGGAAGACGGCGAGCGGGACGAGCGCCAGCGGCCAGGCGGCATTGTGGCCGAGAAGCCGCGTGAGGGCGGGCGCGATCAGCGCGCCGAGAAACGGCAGACAGAAGGCAGCGAAAGTCAGGCCCATCGTGTCCGGCGTCATCCCCTCTCCCCATCCGCGGGCTTCGCCCGTCGTTATCCTTCAAAAAGGCCAGAGCGTCGTTTCTACGTGGCCCTGCACGAATTCGCCACCCCTCACCGGCAGGGGCGCGGCGTTTTTACCCAGCTTGGTCGTCCGGCGCGGCGGGGGTGCGAAGATTGAGGTCGGGAAAATAGGTGCGGTACCGCCCGACATCGCGGGTAATGAGGGTCAGTCCCGCCACCGCGGCATGGGCGCCGATGAAAAAATCCGGCAGGACGCCCGTCCGGCTGCCGCCCGCCTTGCGGTAGGCGTGGAAGACCTTGCCCGCGAGGAAAAGCGCTTCGCGCGGGATGGAAAGGTGCTCGAGCGCGGCCGCCCCGATCATCGCGTCGAGATCGGCGATGTCGCGGTAGCGCACGGAAAGTTCCGCATAGACCACATCGTTGATGGCGAGAGGGCCGAGCAGCGCCGCCCCTTCCAGCGCGGCCACCGACCAGTCGGCGAAGACGGGATCGCCGGTCACCAGATCGAGCAGGACGTTGGTATCGACTAGGAACACGGGGGTCAGTCTTCGCCGCGGGTGAGCGCCATGATCTCGTCGGTCGTCAGGCCGGCGCCGGCATGACCGCGCAGATGCGCGAAGCGCCTTTCCGGTCGCGCCTTTCCAAGCGGAACGACGACGACGCTGCCATCCGCGGCGCGGCGGAACTCGACCTTGCTGCCGGGACCGATGCCGAGAAAGTCGCGCACGCTCTTGGGGATCGTCACCTGCCCCTTGCTCGTTACCGTCGCACCCATCGTAATACCTCATCCTTCATCGGTATTACTTTAATATGCGGGACGCCGGATTGCGAGCCCGACATTCGCGCAGCCGCCAATTGTCTTGCCACAATCGCCGTCTTATCTATGGCTCGACAGGAGGACGCCATGAGCGACACGACGACGTTGAAGGTTCACAAGACCAAGGAAGAATGGCGGCAGATACTGACGCCGGAGCAGTTCCGCATCACGCGCGAGCACGGCACGGAGCGCGCCTTCTCCAGCCCCGACTTCGACCTTTCCAAAAAGGGCACCTATCGCTGCATCTGCTGCAACAGGCCGCTCTACCGGTCCGAGGCGAAGTACAATTCCGGCACGGGCTGGCCGAGCTTCTACCAGCCGATCGAGCCCGGCGCGGTCACGGACCATGCCGACTATTCCTACGGCATGACACGCACGGAAATCCGCTGTGCGGATTGCGACGCCCATCTCGGCCATGTCTTCCCGGACGGCCCGCCGCCGACGGGCCTGCGCTACTGCATGAACGGCGTGGCGCTCAGCTTCGACGAGGACTAGAGCATTTCCAGCAAAAGTGCGCAGCGGTTTTGCGTTCGGGAATGCGGCAAAACAAAAAGTCAGAGCGTTTTCGCGATTCGGAGAAAAGCGGAAACGCTCTCATTTATCGTGCAGGAACCTTCAGTTCCATGCAGGTCAGGTCCAACCAGCGGCCGAACTTGATGCCGACCTCGCTGAAGCGACCGACGATGCGGAAACCGAACTTTTCGTGCAGCCTGATCGAGGCGGCGTTCTCCGCCTCGATACAGCCCACCATGACATGGATGCCATTGAAGCTCGCCCGGTCGATCAGCGCTTTCAGGAGGCGCTTGCCCGTGCCGGTGCCGCGCGCGTCCTTCTGCACGTAGACGGAGTGCTCCACGGTATGGCGGAAGCCGTCGAAGGTCCGCCAGTCGCCATAGGAGGCGTAGCCGAGCACCTGCCTGCCGCGGACCGCGACGAGAACCGGAAAGCCGCGCTCGCGGCGGGCGGAAAACCATGCCCTGCGGTTCTCGAGATCGACGACGGCCTCGTTCCAGATCGCGGTCGTGTTGGCAACGGCATCGTTGTAGATGTCCATGATGCCGGGGAGATCGGCCTCCGCCGCGTCGCGTATCGTGATGTCCATCGTTCCCCCCCTGTCTTGCCCATGCCATACAGGAGGAGCGGGAAAGCTGTCCAGCCTCGTCAACGACAGGTCGATGAAACGCCCGCCCTCATCCGTTACCCTCAGGACATCATCGACGAGTGGTCCGCCGTGCAACGATTCCTTTTCCTCTTCCTCCTCCTTCTCCCCGCCGCAGCCCTCGCCGCCGGCTGGGAGCCCTATGCCAATCCGCGCTTCGGCTTTGCCGTGGAAATCCCGCCGGGCTTCGCGATGGTGCAGGAGGCCGGTAACGGCGACGGGCGGACCTATGCGCGCGGCGCGGCGACGCTTGCCGTCTGGGGGCACTATCTCGCGGAGGGGGATTTCAAGGACGAGGTCGCCGGGCGGCGGGAGACCTACCGGAGAGAAGGCTGGGACATCAGCTATGACCGGGAGACAAACGGTTGGGCTAGCCTGTCGGGCACGCGCGGCAACACGATCTTCTATCATCGCGTGATCCGGCTCTGCGACGATTCCGTCTCGTCCTTTGTTCTGGAGTTTCCAAAGGCATCGAAACCGGAATATTCCTCTATCGTCAGCAAACTCGTGAAAACCCTACGTTCGGCGGAGGGCTGCTCCAGCGCGCAGGGCGCCGCGCCCGCCGCGCGGTAAGCGGGATCAGATACCGGAAACGACGCTGGTGACTACGGCCGAATAGTGGACGGCCGCGGCCGCGACGACGAAGGCGTGCCAGATGGCGTTCTGGAAGCGCAGGCGCTCCCAGACATGGAAGATGACGCCGACCGAATAGAGGAGGCCCCCGACGACGATCAGCGTCAGGGTGGCGACGGAAAGATGCGTCAGCAGCGGGCCGGCGGCGAAGACGCCGCTCCAGCCCATGCCGAGATAGATGAGGATCGCCAGCCTGTCATAGCGGCCGGGAAAGAGGAACTTCAGCGCCACGCCCGCCCCCGCCATCACCCAGATGAAGACGAGCATGCCGGCGAGGAACGGGTCCTCGATGCCGCGCTGCAGGAAGGGCGTATAGGTGGCGGCGATCAGCACGAAGATCGCCGAATGGTCGAAGCGGCGCAGGTGCCACTTCACCGTCGAGACCGGCCAGAGATTGTAGGCGAAGGACGTCGCCAGCGCGAGGACGAGGCCGATGCCGTAGACCCAGGCCGCGACCAGCTGCCCGCTCGTCGCCCAGACCGTGGCGTAGAAGATGAGGGCGGTGACGCCGACCAGCGCGAAGACCACCCCGACGCCATGGACGATGCCGTCGGCGATCACCTCGTAGCGGTCATAGTCCCATTTGATGCCCTTGATTTCCACGGGTGTCCTGCCTGCGATAGCCTTTCCCCATGGTGTCGCGTTTTCGCCCCGCAGGCAAGGTTTCGCGCGCCGCGCGGCCATCACGAAAGTTTGCCGCGCGACATGGAGCCCGCCTCACTGCCGCGCGATGCATTCCTCGCAGAGGGCCGCATGCGGCACGGCCGCAAGGCGCGCGGGCGAGATCGGCTCGCCGCACTTGGCGCAGGTGCCGAAGGTACCGGCCGCAATGCGGTCGAGGGCGGCCTCGATGGCCTCAAGCTCCTTGAGACCCGTCGTGCCGAATTCTTCCAGCACCTCGTCGTTCTCGCGCTCGATGGCGCGGTCGCCGCTGTCGCCGCTCTTGAGCGTGTCGAGATCCTTCTCGATCCTGTTCAGGCGGCCGTAAAGCTCGCGCTTGCGGGTGAGAAGAATGTCCTTGTAATGCGCCAGGTCCTTCACGATGCGGGTCTCCTTTTCTCGATGGGCGTGAAACTGGCATCGCCATCGTCGAAGGGCATTGATCGGAATCAAGCCCCAACTGCGCCCCGTCAACAGTGCGTTGACAGTAAATCGCCGAAACGCCATCTTTCGTGAACGCTGCGGCTCCGCCATATTCCTCCCGACAGAACGGTTTCCGAGGGAAACCGAGACAGGGATCATATCATGACGGACCTCGACAGACGGACATTCCTCGGCGCCGCCGCCGCGGGCATCGCCGCCGGCAACGCCGGGCCCCTTCGCGCGGAGACCGCATCCATGACAGACAATGCCAGCCACGCCGTCGACATGCCGGCCTTCGTCGACCATTCGCACCTGACGGTGATCGACCTGCCGATGGTCTCCTCCTTCTACCAGAAGGTCATGGGCCTTTCGGTTCTCGACGGATCGGCCTCGGGCGAGACGCTCGGCGTCGGCGAGCGGCCGCTGCTCACGCTGACGACGGGCAGCAACGCCGCCCGCGCGCCGCGCAACGCGCCCGGCCTCTTCCACACCGCCTTCCTCGTGCCCGACCGCAGGGAACTCGGCCGCTGGCTCGCCCATGCCGCCCATAACAACGTGCAGCTCACCGGCGCGTCCGATCACCTCGTCAGCGAGGCGATCTATCTCGACGATCCGGAAGGCAACGGCATCGAGATCTATCGCGACCGCGACCGCGCCGAATGGACCTATGTGCCGGACGGCACGGTGAAGATGGCGACGCACCGGCTCGACCTGCAGGCGCTCTACGACGAGGCGCCGAAGGACGGCTGGACGGGGCAGGAAAACGGCACCGTCATCGGCCATATCCACCTTCAGGTTTCCGATATTCCCGAAGCCGACGCCTTCTTCCGCGACGTGCTCGGCCTCGACGTCATGGCGCGCTATCCGGGCGCGAGCTTCTTCGCCACCGGCAGGTACCACCACCATGTCGCGGCGAATGTCTGGAATTCGCGCGGCCAGCCGAAGCGCGAGGGCGGCATGACCGGCCTTTCGGACTATACGATCCGCTTCAACGATCCGGCAAAGCTCGAAGCGGCGACGAAAAAGCTCGATGAACTGGCGATCCCTACCACCCGCTCGGGCGGCACGGTCTCGCTGGTCGATCCGTGGGGGATCGGTCTGAGGCTTTCGGCCTGAACCATCGGGCGGGGCGGACGCGTGTGCCGCCCCTCATCCGGCCTGCCAGCCACCTTCTCTCCGCTGGGAGAAGGGAAGAGGGCAACGCGGATGCCAATACGACAGCCTCACCGTCCGCGGGGAGAGGCCGATCCCTCGAACGTTACCGTGGCGACCTCAATCGTAGAGATAGTGCTCGGCCCAGTCCTCGTGGGGCACCTGGTCGCCGATCTTGTACTTGAAGGCATTGATGTCGAGCCGGTCGGAGCTTGCCTCGCACTTATAGGAGAGGCGATACCATTCTCCCTTGCTGCGGAAGACGGCGCCCTTCGCCTTGAAGGTCGTGCCCTCGAGCTTGGGATCGCCGAAGGCATAGGCGATCACTTTGTCCGGGCGGAAGCCGGCCTTGGCGCCGCTGATCTCGTCCATCGCCTCGATATCGCAGCGCTGCTCCAGCCGTTCGTCCGGGTCCAGCTTCTGCAGCTCGTTGCGCACGCGCGCGTCCAGCGCGAAGGCGGGCGCGACGAGAAGCGGCGCGAACGCGAGGCTGCAAAGAGCAAGACGAAGCCCGATCGCGTGCGGTTTCAACATTCTGCCTCCTCTTCCTGACGTCATGCCTGACGTCTTGACTGGGGGTTAACGCGCAATATGTCGATTTGACGACAAGCCGCAACCTACCCCCGGTTTCATGAGACATCGCTGGAACTTATTGCCGCAAGCCGCGTTTGTAGCGCGAAATGAGGGGGGTGTCCCATGCATGACATATCCGGAAAACCGGCCGAACGCCGGCTCTTGCAGGGCGGCCCCGAGCCGGAGGAAGAGGCCGGCAAGCCGCGCCGCTACGGGCTCGACATCGCCGCCGCCTGGGCAGCCATCGGCATCTTCTTCATCATGGCGATGGGCGTCGTCTATCTTATGGCGCCGATCCTCACCCCGCTCTGCCTCGCGGTCGTCACCGGTCTCATCTTCGGCGTGGCGGCGGAGAAGCTGAACGACCTCGGCATTCCGCCGCTGCCGACAGCGCTCCTGCTGGCGGGGCTCTTCGGGCTCGGCATCTTCTTCGTGGCGGGCATGCTCGCCGATCCGATCGCCCATCTCGCGGCCAATGCGCCCGACCTCGTGCGCGGCGCCTATGACCGCATCACGCCGCTCTTTTCCCGCCTCGGCTGGCTGAACATCAGCCCGCAAATGTTCGAGAGCGGGCAGATGTCGATGGAAAAGGTGCTGGAAAACACCGGCAGCGTGCTGAGCATCGTCTCGGCCAGTCTGACGCCCGCCCTCCTGCAGGGCATGATCTTCTTCGCGGCGCTGGTGCTCTTCCTCTCCGCGCGGCTGAAGCTTCGGCAGATGATCATCATGGCCTTTCCGCGCCGCAGCCAGCGGCTGACCACCATCCGCATCATGAACGCCATCGACAGCGCGCTCGGCTATTATTTCGCGACGGCCTCGCTGGTCTATGCCGCGCTCGGCGTCGTCACGGCGCTGATTACATGGGGCGGCGGGCTCGCCATGCCGGCGCTGTGGGGGCTCTTCGCCTTCATCTCCAGCTTCGTGCCCTTCCTCGGCGTCACGCTGATGACGATCTCGCTCGCCATTGCGGGCCTGCTGACGCACGAGACGCTGACGATGGGCCTCCTGCCGGCCCTCGCCTTCTTCCTGGTGCACCTGACCATGGAGAACCTCATCATGCCGGCGGTGATGGGAAAGCGGCTGGAGGTCAACGCCTTCATCATCTTCACCGCCATCATCTTCTGGACCTGGATGTGGGGAGCCGCCGGCGCGATGCTGGCCCTGCCCCTTTCCATCATCGGCATGACGATCGCCGACGAGCTGCGCCCCGCAAAACGCAAGGCCAAGCCCAACCTGCCGGGCTGACGCGCTTGGTTCTTGGTTAACATATGGTATAATATAAAATAGACTGCTAATGTACGGAGTATCCTGTGGTCATCATCCCGTTCCGGGAGGCAATGCCTGCCTCGCGGGCCCGGGCCATTCGTGCGGCAAGAGTCGCCAGCCTCTTGAAGTCACTGGCCCACCCGGCCCGACTTATGCTGGTCTGTACACTCTGCGAGAAAGAAGCCTCTGTCAGCGAACTGGAAGAGGAACTTTGCGTTCACCAACCCACCCTGTCCCAGCAGCTCAACGTGCTGCGCGAGGCGGGACTGGTCGAATCGCGCCGGGAAGGCAAGCAGATCTTTTACAGGCTGACCGATGAAAGAGCCGTCCAGCTGATGGGCGCGCTCGGTGCCATTTTCCCTTCGGAACCAAAACCCCCTTTCTAAAGGGGCCTCCCTTCGCGCCCCCGCCGGCGCTTTCGCATGCGCGCGAGCTTGCCGCTTGATGCGGTGGACGGGGCTCTCTATCTGTCTCATTCCCATCCAGAGCATTTCCGCTTTTCTCCGAATCGCGAAAACGCTCTGACTTTTTGTTTTAGCGCAATTCCGGACGCAAAACCGTTTCACACGTTTGCTGGAATTGCTCTACCGATTTGCGGAGTGAGCCCGTGTCCGTCTTCAAAAACCTGCCCGCCGCCCCCGTCGCCGCCAGGAAGCCCGTTTCCGACACCCGCCACAGCATCACCCGCACCGACGACTATGCCTGGTTCCGCGACGAGAACTGGCAGGCGATGTTCAAGGATCCCTCCATCCTCCAGCCGGAGATCCGCGCCCATCTGGAGGCCGAGAACGCTTACATGGCCGCCGCCATGGCCGATACCGAGGCGTTGCAGAAGACGCTGTTCGCCGAGATGCGCGGGCGCATCAAGGAGGACGACAGCTCCGTGCCGGTCAAGGACGGTCCCTTCGCCTACGGCACGTCCTTCGTGACGGGCGGCGAACAGCCGCGCTATTTCCGCGAGCCGCGCGAGGGGGGAGAACGCACCGTCCTGCTCGACGGCGACAAGGAGGCCGAGGGCAAGGATTATTTCCGCCTGTCCGGCATCGACCATTCCACCGACCATTCCGTCGGCATCTGGGGCTATGACGACAAGGGCTCGGAATATTTCACGCTGAAGGTGCGCGACCTTGCGACCGGCAGGGACCATGCCGACGAGATCGTCAATTCGGGCGGCGGCGGCGTCTGGGCGCCCGATGCGAAGAGCTTCTTCTACACCGCGCTCGACGAGAACCACCGCCCGTCGAAGATCTTCCACCACATCCTCGGCGAGCGGCAGGAGAACGACCGGCTGGTCTACGAGGAGAAGGACGCCGGCTTCTTCATGTCGGTCGGCGGGTCGCTGCTCGACGACTTCATCTATATCGACATCCACGACCACGAGACGAGCGAATACCGCCTCCTCTCGACCAGGGACCTGACGGCCAATCCGGTCGTCGTCACCCCGCGCCAGACGGGCCTCGAATATTCGATGACGGAGGGCGGCGACGTCTTCTACATCCTGACCAATGCCGACGGCGCGAAGGACTTCAAGATCATGCAGACGCCGGTAACGGCGCCCGGCCGGGAGAACTGGACCGAGGTCGTGCCGCACCGCCCCGGCACGCTGATCCTCAGCCACATGGCCTTTGCCCGCCATCTCGTCTGGCTGGAGCGCCACGAGGGCCTGCCGCGCATCGTGGTGCGCGAGCGCGAGAGCGGCGCGGAACATGCCATCGCGTTTGCCGAGGAGGCCTATTCGCTCGGCCTTTCGGGCGCGGCGGAATACGACACCGACGTCATCCGCTTCTCCTATTCCTCGATGACGACGCCTTCGCAGCTCTTCGACTACGACATGGCGACGCGCGAGCGCAGGCTGCTGAAAACGCAGGAAGTGCCATCCGGCCACAACCCTGACGACTACGTCACCCGCCGCGTCTTCGCCCCCGCATGGGACGGCGAAAAGGTGCCCGTCACGCTGCTCTACCGCAAGGACACGCCGCTCGACGGTTCCGCGCCGTGCCTTCTCTACGGCTACGGCGCCTACGGCATCACCATCCCGGCATCCTTCAACACCAATTGCCTGTCGCTGGTCGACCGCGGCTTCGTCTATGCCATCGCCCATATCCGCGGCGGCAAGGACAAGGGCTTTGCCTGGTACGAAGACGGCAAGATGGACAAGAAGACCAATACGTTCAAGGACTTCATCGCCGCGGCGGACTATCTGAATCAGGAGAGGTTCACGTCCTACGCGAACATCGTCGCCGAAGGCGGCTCGGCCGGCGGCATGCTGATGGGCGCCATCGCCAACATGGCGCCGGAAAAGTTCGGCGGCATCATCGCCGCCGTGCCCTTCGTCGACGTGCTGAACACGATGCTGGACGACACGCTGCCGCTCACCCCGCCGGAATGGCCCGAATGGGGCAACCCGATCGAGAGCAAGGATTTCTACCAGCTGATGGCGAGCTATTCCCCCTATGACAATGTCGGGGAAAAGCCCTATCCCGCCATCCTCGCCCTTTCCGGCCTCACCGATCCGCGCGTGACCTACTGGGAGCCCACCAAATGGGTGGCGCGCCTGCGCGAGAAGACGACGGGCAGCGAGCCCATCCTCCTCAAGACCAATATGGGCGCCGGCCACGGCGGCGCTTCGGGCCGCTTCCAGCGGCTGGAGGAGATCGCCTTCGAATATGCCTTCGCGATCAAGGTTGCGGGGAAGATGTAGGCAGGCGGGAAGACCCCTCCCCAACCCCTCCCCACAAGGGGGAGGGGCTTACCGTGCAGCACCCTCTGCATTCAGATTTTGAACGGTGAGCAAGCCTCCATCTTTCTCCCCCCTTGTGGGGGAGATGCCGGCAGGCAGAGGGGGTGGCCCCGCGAAGCAGGGGCGTTACCGCAAGTCTCCGGCAAAACACGAAAACCTTTCGCTCCGCCCCGCGACACCCTATCTGATAGGAAAGGCAGAAAGGGACGGAGATCATGAGCGGTACGACGACGGCAGCAGCGGACAAGACCCGCCCCATTCCCTTCGACAACAGCTATGCGCGGCTGCCGGACGCCTTCTTCGCGCCGGTCGACCCGACGCCGGTGGAAGCGCCGCGGCTGATCCGGTTCAACCGGGCGCTCGCCGAAGAACTCGGGCTCGACGCCGATGCGCTGGAGCGGCACGGTGCGGCCTATTTCTCCGGCAACACGCCCCTGCCCGGCTCGCTGCCGCTCGCCATGGCCTATGCCGGCCACCAGTTCGGCCAGTTCGTGCCACAGCTCGGCGACGGGCGGGCCATCCTGCTCGGCGAGGTGATCGACCGCGCCGGCAAGCGCCGCGACATCCAGCTCAAGGGCGCCGGCCAGACGCCCTATTCGCGCCGCGGCGACGGGCGGGCGGCGCTGGGGCCGGTGCTGCGCGAATATATTATCAGCGAGGCGATGCATGCGCTCGGCATCCCGACGACGCGGGCGCTCGCCGCCGTTTCCACCGGCCAGCCGGTCTATCGCGACCGGGTGCTGCCGGGCGCGGTCTTCACCCGCGTCGCCGCGAGCCATATCCGCGTCGGCACCTTCCAGTTCTTTGCCGCGCGCGGCGATACCGAAAACGTGCGCGTGCTGGCGGACCATGTCATCAAGCGGCACTATCCGGAGCTGAAGGGCGCGGAAAAGCCCTGGCTCGCGCTGCTCGACGCGGTGGCCGAGCGGCAGGCTTCGCTGATCGCCAGATGGCTCGGCGTCGGGTTCATCCATGGCGTGATGAACACCGACAACATGACGATCTCGGGCGAGACCATCGATTTCGGCCCCTGCGCCTTCATGGACCGCTACGATCCGCGCACCGTCTATTCCTCCATCGACCATGGCGGGCGCTACGCCTTCGGCAACCAGCCGATGATCGGCCAGTGGAACATCGCCCGGCTCGCCGAGGCGATGCTCGCCATCCTCGACGAGAACCAGGACAAGGCGGTGGAAGCGGCGAATGCCGCCGTCGGACGCTTCATGGAGCGCTTCCAGGAGCACTGGAAGCATGTCATCCGCGCCAAGATCGGGCTCGATGTGAATGAGGAAGAGGGCGACCAGGCGCTGATCCGCGACCTCCTCATCCTGCTTTACGAGCAGAAGGCCGACTATACGCTGGCCTTCCGCCGGCTGGCGGATGCGGCGGAAGGCAGCGGCGGGGATGCCGCGCTCGGCGCATTGCTGGGAGATTCCGGCGCGCTTGCACCATGGCTCGCCGTCTGGCGCGAGCGATTGTCGCGGGAGGCGGCCTCCCCGCAGGACCGCGCGGCGGCGATGCGCAAGGTCAATCCCGCCTTCATCCCGCGCAACCACAAGGTCGAGGAAGCGCTGACGGAAGCCGTCGATCATGGCGATTTCTCGCTGTTCGAGGCGCTCAACGACGTGCTCGCCCGCCCCTACGAGGACCAACCGGCCTTTGACGCCTATGCGCAGCCGCCGAAGCCGGGCGAGGAGGTGACAGCAACCTTCTGCGGCACATAGGAGAAAACACACTTATAGATTGCTCCGAAACTTGAAATGCGGCAGCATTGAAGCGCCACGCCTCTGCCCTAGTTTCACGAACGTCCCTCCCTGAACCGGACGTCATGCCGGCATCTCCCGGCCCGCATAACCAACGGAGATCGTCATGTTGCTCACGCTGACCGCCGCCATCCTCGCCATCATCGGACTGGTGCTGACGGGCGGAGGCGGGTGGCTGCTTTCGCTCGGCGGCAGCCCCTACTATCTCGTCACCGGCATCGCCTTCCTCGTCACAGCCGCCCTGCTCTTCCGCCGCTCGGCGGCCGCGCTCTGGCTTTATGCCCTCATCGTCCTCGGCTCGCTCGGCTGGGCGGTCTGGGAGGTGGGCTTCGACTGGTGGCAGCTCGGCCCGCGCGGCGGCGTCATCGTGCTCATCGGCCTGTGGCTGATGCTGCCGGCCATCCGCAGGCCGCTCGGTTTTGCGAGCCCCACCGGCACGCCCTATCCCGCCTCGGCGATGCCACTTGCCGTCGCCGTCCTCGTCGCCATCGCGGTCGCCGGCTATTCGATGACGCAGGACCCGCACGACCTTGCCGGCAGCCTGCCGAAGGAGATCGCCAATGCGACGCCCGCGCTCGGCGGCAACGTGCCGGCCGGCGAATGGCACCAGTACGGCCGCACGCAATACGGCCAGCGCTATTCGCCGCTCGACCAGATCAATACCGACAACGTCTCCACGCTGAAGGTCGCCTGGCAATACCAGACCGGCGACGTCAAGCTGCCCGACGACGTGGGCGAGACCACCTACCAGGTGACGCCGCTGAAGGTCGGCGACACGCTCTATATGTGCACGCCGCACAACTGGGCCATCGCGCTCGACGCGGCAAGCGGCAAGGAGAAGTGGAAATACGATTCCAATTCCGGCATGAACCCGGATCGCCAGCACCAGACCTGCCGCGGCGTGACGTACTATGCCGATCCGGCCGCCACCGCCGGCACGGCCTGCGCCACGCGCGTCTATCTGCCGACCTCCGACGCCCGGCTGATCGCGCTGGACGCCGAGACCGGCGACGTCTGCACCAGCTTCGCGGAAAACGGCGTGCTGCATCTCGAAAAGGGCATGCCCTACAATCCGGCCGGCTACTACTACTCCACCTCGCCGCCCGTCATCACCGACGGCAAGATCATCATCGGCGGGGCGGTGAACGACAACTATTCCACCAAGGAGCAGTCCGGCGTCATCCGCGCCTTCGACGTCAATTCCGGCGCGCTGGTCTGGAACTGGGATTCCGGCAATCCGGACGTGACGACGCCGCTGCCCGAGGGGCAGGTCTACACCGTCAACTCGCCGAATTCCTGGTCGGTGTTCAGCTATGACGAGGCGCTCGGCCTCGTCTATGTCCCGCTCGGCAACCAGGTGCCAGACCAGCTCGGCATGGGGCGCAGCGAGAATGTGGAGAAGTTCTCCTCCTCCATCGTGGCGCTCGACATCAAGACCGGCGCGCTGCGCTGGGTGCGCCAGACGGTGCATCACGACCTCTGGGACATGGACGTGCCCGCCCAGCCGGCGCTGATCGACATCACCCGGGACGGCAACACCATTCCCGCCCTTGTCGGCCCCACCAAGCAGGGCGACATCTACGTGCTCGACCGGCGCACCGGCGAGCCGATCATCCCGATCGAGGAAGTGCCGGCGCCCACCGGCGCGATCCCGGAGGATTTCACCGCGCCGACCCAGCCGGTCTCCGGCCTCACCTTCATGCCGCCGCCTCTGACCGAGAAGAACATGTGGGGCGTCACCATGTTCGACCAGATGATGTGCCGCATCGACTTCCTGTCGATGAAGTACGAGGGCCGCTACACGCCGCCCTCGCTGCAAGGCACCATCGTCTATCCCGGCAATTTCGGCACGTTCAACTGGGGCTCGGTCGCGGTCGATCCCGAGCGGCAGGTGATGTTCGGCATGCCAACCTACCTCGCCTTCACCTCCCGCCTCGTGCCGCGCGACCAGGTGCCGCCGAAGGGGCAGGACGAGAAGGGCTCCGAGCAGGGTCTCAACCGCAACGACGGCGCGCCCTACGGCGTCTATATGGGCCCGTTCCTCGGCCCCCTCGGCATTCCCTGCCAGGCGCCGCCATGGGGCTATGTCGCGGGCGCCGACCTTGCGACCGGCAAGATCGCCTGGAAGCACAAGAACGGCACGGTCATGGACATGACGCCGCTGCCGCTGCCCTTCAAGGTGGGCGTGCCCGGCATCGGCGGCCCGATGATGACCAAGGGCGGCGTCGCCTTCCTCGGCGCGGCAGTGGACGATTATCTGCGTGCCTATGACGTGACCACCGGCCGCGAGCTCTGGGAAGCCCGCCTTCCCGCCGGCGGACAGGCGACGCCCATGACCTATACGGTCGGCGACAAGCAATATGTGCTGATCGTCGCCGGCGGCCACGGCTCGGTGGGGACGAAGCCGGGGGATTACGTGATAGCCTACACGCTGCCGTAAGGAGGCAGGCGTCACCCCCTCTGCCCCGCCGGGCTTCTCCTCCACACGGGGCTGCCCGTCAGGGAATTCGGCGCTGCCGCGCGCCCCTCATCCGACCCTACGGGCCACCTTCTCCCCAAGGGAGAGAAGGAAAGAGCGGCAACGTCGTACTCCATGGGCTACAGCCTACCCAGTGAGGATATCCCCGGCAGGGCGGAGGAATGGCCGCGGCAAGCGCATCAACCTTGCCGTGACCACGGAAAGCCCGGTACTGGGTTGCCTCCCCGCGCCGGTCTTACCATTATGCCGCCCTGCCCATCCTCCCCGGGAGATTCGCCATGAAAGACGACTGGCGGCTGATCGCCGCGCCGGTGAAGATCATCCTTGCCAATTACGGGCGCGCCTCGCGCGGCCTCCTGGCGCTGGTCGCCGTCATCGTCTTCCTTTCGGCCGTTTCCGCCGTCGCCGCGCCCTATCTCTTCTCGCGCCTCATCGACGCCATGGCCGCCGACCGGCTTGCGGAAGGGCTCGCCGCCGGCCTCGTCGTCTATGCCCTGCTCATCGGCATCGCGGCGGCGCTACAGCACATGGTGCAATATCTCTCCTACATGAGCGCGGAGAATCTCAGCTTCATCGCCGGCACCAGCCTGTTCGACCGGCTGCTGAGGAAGACGGCCGGCTTCTTCGTCGAGCACAATCCGGCCGAGATCGAAGGCGCGCGGCGGCGCGGACAGGGCGCGCTGATGACGCTCGTGCAGCTCGGCCTCATCGTCTTCATTCCGGGCACGACGCAGATCGTGCTCGCGCTCGCCATGCTGGGGGCGACGATCAACATGGAGGTCGTGCTGATCGTCATCGTCTACGGCACCGGCTTCGTCGCCCTCACCGCCCTTGCCAACCACCGCACGCGCCGCTTCCTCGACGCGGCCATCGAGGCCGGGCAGGAGAACGCAAAATTCGTCGGCAACGCCATGGCGGCGATGGAGACGCTGCGCCATTTCGGCAGCCACGGCTGGATGCAGGCGCGCTTTGCCGACAAGGCCCGCGAGGAGCGCGACAACTGGGCCGCCTTCTGCCGCCGCCGCATCGGTTACAGCGCGGTGCTCGGCGCGGGGCTGGCGCTGCAATTCGTCGTCACCTTCCTCCTGCTCCTGCCCCGCTACCGAGCGGGCGAGATCAGCGTCGGCGACCTCGTCCTCTTCAACACGCTGCTGCTCCAGCTCAACATGCCCTTCGAGATGATCGGCCATGCGCTGGACGACGTGGTGCGCGCGCGGGCCTCGCTGCTGCCGCTCGCCCGCATCTGGGCCGCGCCGGAGGAAGAGGATGCCGCAACGCCCGGCGGCTTCTCCCCGAGGAACGGCCGCCTCGCCTTCGAGGAGGTCTCCTATGCCCATGAAAACGGCCGGGGCGTCGCGGATATCAGCTTTTCGGCAACGCGCGGGCGCATCACCTATCTCGTCGGCGAGACCGGCTCGGGCAAATCGACGCTGCTGCGCCTCGCGCTCAAATCGCTCAGCCCCGCCTCGGGCCGCATCGCCGTCGACGGCATGGACCTCGAAGCCGTCTCCCAGCGCGACTGGTACGCCGCCGTCGGCATCGTGCCGCAGGAGCCGACGCTGCTCAACGACACGCTCGCCGTCAACATCGCGCTCGGCCGGCCGATGGACCCGGAGCGGCTGCGGCGCGCGGCGGAGAAGGCGGCGATCCTCGCCTTCATCGAGGCCCTGCCCGAGGGTTTCGAGACCATGGTGGGCGAGCGGGGCATGAAGCTCTCCGGCGGCGAGCGCCAGCGCATCGCCATCGCCCGCGCGCTCTATGCCGATCCGCAGTTCCTCTTCCTCGACGAGGCGAGCTCGGCGCTGGACGAGGCGACGGAGGCGGAGATCATGCAGCATATCCGCAGCCTTGCCGGCGACGTCACCATCCTTGCCGTGACGCACCGCAAGAGCGTGATCGCTCCTCTCGACCACGTCGTCACCCTCGGCGCCGGGCGCATCGAGAGCGAGACCTGAGACAAGTCTCGCAAAAGCCGCAACCGCTAATGGTTCCCTCAGGATTCGAGGGAGCCTTTCATGAAGATCGACGGCAGCATGCTTTCCGCCTATGCGCTCGGCCGGCAGCGGCCCGCCGCCGGCGCTGGCGACAGCCTTTCCAATGGCATGGGCGATGGCGGCGGCGCGTGGAAGCGCAACATCCCGACGGTGGAGACCTCCTCCACCATGCCTTCCGGCCTTGCCAATGCGCTGTGGGTCAACAAGCAGGAGAAGGCCGAGCGGGAAAGCGACGGGCTCCTCTCCGATTTCATGGAGCTTTCGAAGATGAACCCGGTCGAGCGCCTGCGCAAGGAGCTGCTCGAATCGATGGGCCTGACCGAGGAGAGCCTCGCCGCGCTGCCGCCCGAGCAGCGCGAGGCGATCGAGGAGGAGATCCGCCGCGCCATCAAGGAGCGGCTGGGCATCGACGACACCCAGCAGGCCGGCCCCGCGGAAGGGCAATCCGCGGCCGGCACGGAGGAAGCGAAGGCCTGACCGGCCTTCGCTTTCATCCTTCTCTTTCCCATGAGAAAGCCAGTTGACAAACGGCGCGAAAGGGAGAATATCGCGACCATGATCAAGAGCACGCACATCGCCGCAACGTATTTTTGGCTGTTCCGATAGGAGCGGCTGTTCGATCATGTCAACAAGCCGCCATCAGGCGGCTTTGTTGTTTTAGGGCACCTGATGGCACGAAAACCAAGGAGCCCGAAATGCAGAATACCGTCATCAAGCTCGATCCCCACGCCGTCGAACGCCCGCCGATGCTGACCATCCGCGCCGCGCGCCAGGGCGACCTGCAGCAGATCCTCGACATGATCGCGCTGCACGCCGAATGCCACGGCGACACCGCGAAGATTACCGCCGTCGACCTCGACCGCGACCTCTTCGGTACCCATCCCTGGATCACCGCCCTCGTCGCGGAAGCCGGCGGCCGGCTGATCGGCTACGCGCTGATGGTGCCGATGTACCGCGCCATGGAAGGCGTGCGAGGCATGGAGCTGCACCAGATCTTCGTGCGCGAGGACAATCGCGGCCACGGCATCGGCCGCCATCTCGTTTCCCGCGCCCGCGAGCATGCCCGCATCTCCGGCTGCGGCTACCTCTCGGTGAGCGCGGCGACGGGCAATTTCGGCGCGCACCGCTTCTACGAGCAGATGAACTTCCGCGCCGGCCCGGTGACGGGCATGCGCTACGTTCAGGCGCTCGGCTGAACGGCACGCTCCGCAGCGGGCAGGACGGCGGCCACGCCATTCCCGCTTTCCCCGGAGAGGCGCTGGCGCGGCGTGGCGGCGAGAGGGGCGGGAGCGCCGGGCGGGTCCCCGCACGTCGAACCATCGCCCTCACCGCGCCGGGATCGCCTTCAGGTACGCCGCGATGGCCTCGCGGTCTTCCTTCGGCAGCAGCGCCATGTTCTTCTGGACCGAGACCATCGCGCCGCCGACGCTGTCGAATTCCGGGGTGAAGCCGGTTTCGAGATAGTTGACGATATCGCCTGCGCTCCAGCTTCCGAAGCGGCCCTCGACGGGGGTGATATCGGGGATGCGGCCTTCGCCTTCCGGGTTCGGCCCGCCGGCGAGCCATTGGTCGGTCTTCAAGCCGCCCAGCATGTCGCGCGGCGTGTGGCATTCGCCGCAATGGCCCGGCCCCTCGACGAGATACTGGCCGTGCCTGGCGGTCTCGTCGGCATCGGCGAGCGCCACGCGCGGCGCCTCGTTGAGGTAGAGGAACTTCCAGCCGCCGAGCGCGAGGCGGATGTTGAAGGGGAACGGCAGCTCGTGGCCCGGCGCGATATTGCCGCTCTTCGGCAGGGTCTTCAGATAGGCGTAGAGATCGCCGACATCCTTGACCGTCATGCGCGCATAGGAGGCGTAGGGAAAGGAGGGGTAGAGGTGCTCGCCGTTGCGGCCGGTGCCGCGCTTCATGGCATCGCCGAATTCCGCCAGCGTCCAGGCGCCGATGCCGGCCGTCTCGTCCGGCGAGATGTTCGGCGCATGGAAGGTGCCGAAGGGGCTCTTCAGCGCGAGCCCGCCGGCCAGCACCAGCTTCTGGTCGTCCGGCGCACCCGGCGCCGCGTGACAGCTCGCGCAGCCGCCCGCATGGAAGACGCGCTCGCCATTGGCAAGGTCCGGCGCACCGGCGGCGGCCCAGGTCTCGGCCGGAAGCCGCTCGGGCGCTGTCAGGAAGACGAAGGCGCCCGCGCCGATCGCGCCGAGCAGCACCACGCCGCCAAGAAGTCTTTTGAGTGCCATGGGCCCTCCCCCGCCTGCGCCCGGCTCCTCCTGAGAAGAGGCTGAAGCGCGTCAAACATAAGGTCCCGTCCCGGCGGCCGGCACCGGGACGGTGTTCATTCGTTCGGGACGCTCCGGACGGCGACGGTCATTTCTTGACGCGGTAGACCTCATGACAGCCGCCGCAATTGGGGCCGATCGTGCCGAGCGCCGCGGCGACGCCCGCCTGGTCCGCCGGAAGGCTCGCAAGGGCCGCGTCGGCGGCCGCGCCGAGCTTGGCGGCATGGGCCTTGAAGTCGTCCATCTGCTCCCAGATCGTCGCCTTGGCCTCCGTGTCGTGGCCCGTCTCGGAGCCGGCGGGGAACTGCTCCGGGAAGGCCTTCGCCACCTCGCTCATCGTGGTCAGCGACGCCTTGACGACCTCCGCATCATAGGGCTTCTCGCCCTTGGCGATGCCGGAAAGCGCGCCCATGGCCCCGCCCACCTTCTTCATCATCTGCTGGCGCACGACCTGCGGCTCGTCCGCCGCCACGACGACGCCCGCACCGATGACTGCAAGCGCGGCCGCGGCCGCCAAAGTCCTGAACTTCATGGAGTTCTCCCCGTTGCTGGCGGCCGGCCACGCCGCGCCGCCGATTTGCGATGCGCGGCCATGATTGCATTTTGGAGAATCCGCGACAGTAAAATCTTTTTGATGCCGGCGATGCCCCATCCGGCACGGATGAACGCGTCTTCAACGTTTCTTGATCTTTTGCAAGCACAACTCGATCATCGACATAGTGCCGGTCCGAGGGACACCAGCATGCGGAACGCATTCCTCAAGACCCTGTCTGCCGACTTGCGGCAGATGCTGCCGTTCCATGTCTTCGTGCTCGCGCATATGGCGCTGGTCGTCGGCGTCCTCACCTGGCATGCCGATTTCACGGCGGCGGCCTACCGACAATATGCCGCGCAATTCGGCCCGGTCTATTTCCTGGGGCTTCCGGCCATTCTCCTCCTCGGCAAGCTCGTTGCCGGCGTGTTCCGCAACCCGAAGGCGCCGCTCGCCTGGGTGACGCTGCCGACGCCCGCGCTGCTTGGACATCTGGCCGGCGCCGCCGCCGTCTTCGGCTCCGTCATCCTCTTCATGGGCTCGTTCACGACGTTCAAGACCATGATGCCGGCCCTGAGGAACGGCTTTCCCTACGACCGCGTGCAGGCTGACCTGGATGCCCTGCTCTTCGGCGGCGCCGATCCCGGGCCGCGGCTGATGGCGCTCTTCGGCAATCCGCATATCCTCTCCATCCTCGAATGGAACTATTCCGTCGCCTGGACGGCCTTCGCCTTCGCGCCGCTCTTCTTCATCGTGCTGCGCGCAAGGGGCGCTGTCCGCCTGCGCTATTGTCTCAGCTTCGCCCTCGTCTGGGCGGTACTCGGCAACCTCCTCGCCTGCCTCTTTCTTTCCGCCGGTCCTGCCTTCTACGTGCATGTCACCGGCGATGCCGCGCGCTTCGCGGCGCAGTTGCGGATGCTCGACAATGGCGTCGTGGCGGCCTTCCAGACCTATCTGTGGCAGAACCATCTTCAGGACGTCGCGGGCCTCGGGACGGGCATTTCCGCCTTCCCGAGCGTCCATGTCGGCGTCACGATGATGAACGCCCTCTTCCTGCGGGAACTCAGCCGCCCCGCCGGCCTTCTCGGCTTTGCCTATGTCTTCGTCATCCTCATGAGCTCGGCGCTCTTCGGCTGGCACTACCTGATCGACGGCTATACCTCCATATTGGTCGTCCTTCTCCTGCATGTCGCGCTGAAGCGCCTGTTCGCGGCAAGGTCCGCGGCACCGGCCGAAGACCTCAAACCGTCCCCCAGCCCCGCCATACCGTGACCGCGGCGATCGCGACGAGCAGTGCGCCCGCCGCGCGGCCGATGAGGCGGGTAGCGGCGGGGCTGCCGGTGAGCGCGGCGCGGCTTCTTGCGGCGGCGAGCGCGAGGCCGCCATAGACGGCAAGCTGTGTCGCCCAGATCATCAGCAGCATGACAAGCGTCTGGCGCCAGAGCGGGCCGAATTCCGGGCGCAGGAATTGCGGGAAGACGGCGAGCATGAAGAGATAGGCCTTGGGATTCATGAGGCTCGTCAGCGCGCCCTGGCGGAAGCGCTTGGCGAGGCCGCGCCGGTCGAGGCTGCGGACATCGTCGATGACGATGGAGCTGCGGAAGAGTTGCCAGCCGATGAAGGCGACATAGGCCGCGCCGACGACCAGCAGGACATTGAAGAGCTTCGGCGCGAAATGCAGCAGCATGCCGACGCCGAGGGCGGCATAGAGCGTGTGCACCAGACCGCCCGCCATGATGCCTAAGGTCGCCGAGAGCCCCGCCCTGCGGCCGCCGGAAAGCGCGCTTGCCAGCACGAAGACCATGTCCATGCCCGGCACGATGACGATGCCGGAGACGAGCAGGAAGAAGAGCCAGAGGTTTTCGCTGTAGGTCATGTCAGTTGGCCGTTGCCTTTTTCCGCGCCGCAGCCCTATGCTGCTTTTCGTTTCAAGCGCTTGAGGCGTTCTATAGCGAAAGCCAACTGACAGGGATGTGTCAGTTGTGACGGAGAAAATCATGCGCAAGGCATCCCGGCTCTTCGAGATCATCCAGATCCTCAGGCTCGCCCGCCAGCCGGTGACCGCAGCCGAGATCGCCGAACGGCTGGAGGTGACGGTGCGCTCGATCTACCGCGACATCGCCGCGCTGCAGGCGATGCGCGTGCCGGTCGAGGGCGAGCGCGGCATCGGCTATATCCTGCGCCCCGGCTTCGACCTGCCGCCGCTGATGTTCACCATCGAGGAGACGGAGGCCGTGGTGCTGGCGCTCGCCCTTCTGGAGCGCACGGGGGACGCGGAACTGAAGGCGGCCGCCAGAAGGGTGGGCGAGAAGATCGCCGGCGCCGTGCCGCCGCCGCTGCGCCAGACGCTTTCCGCCCGCGCGCTGCACGCCTGGGGCACCGCGCCGCGCCAGCCGGAGGGCATCGACCTTGCCACGGTGCGCCGGGCGATCCGCGACGAGGAGAAGCTGCTGATCGACTACCGCGACGAATATGCCCGCGCCACCGAGCGCACCATCCGCCCCATCGCGCTCATCTACTATTCGGAAACGGCGAACATCGTCGCCTGGTGCGAGCTGCGCCAGGCCATCCGCAATTTCCGCGCAGACCGGGTGGAGGCATGCGAAGCGACGGGCAGGCACTTTCGCGGCGAAGGCGACGGGCTGCGGCAGATGTGGATTTCCGGCTGGGCGGAGAACCGGGCGGCGGGCTAGAAACAAAAACCCCGGCCGTTTCCGACCGGGGTTTGCGTAATCGGCAAGCCGAAGACTTACTTCGTCGCGGCTTCGTAGCGCTCCAGGACGTAGTCCCAGTTGATCAGGCTGTCGACGAAGGCCTCGAGGTATTTCGGGCGGGCGTTGCGGTAGTCGATGTAGTAGGAGTGCTCCCATACGTCGACGCCGAGGATGGGTTCCGCGCCGTGGACCAGCGGGTTCTCGCCGTTCGGGGTCTTGGAGATGGCGAGCTTGCCGTCCTTGACGGAGAGCCAGGCCCAGCCGGAGCCGAACTGCGTGGTGCCGGCGGCGACGAAATCGGCCTTGAACTTGTCATAGCCGCCGAGGTCGCTATCGATCGCCTTCTGGAGCGCGCCCGGCAGGCTCTTGCCGCCGCCGCCCTTCTTCATCCACTTCCAGAAATGGACGTGGTTGTAGTGCTGGCCGGCATTGTTGAAGAGGCCCTGGTTCGTGCCATAGGACTTCTTGACGATCTCTTCGAGGGAGAGGTTCGCAAGGCCCGCTTCCTCCGCCAGCTTGTTGCCGTTGTCGACATAGGCCTTGTGGTGCTTGTCGTGGTGATATTCGAGCGTCTCGCGCGACATGAAGGGGGCGAGCGCGTCGTAATCGTAGGGAAGCGGCGGCAGTTCGAAAGCCATGATGGTGTCTCCTCTTTGTTTGCCGCAATTCCGAAGGCGGGCCGGCGTGCCGGTCGTTGCTGGAATTGCTCTGGCGACGGAATTTTGTGAAGGAAATCCGTGAGCGGAACATAGGAGCGGCAACCGGAAGAGGCAACCGCCCGCCTTCCAAATTTTCCTGACATGCGGCAAAATCCTTCCGGTTTTCCATGCCAGTTCAAGGAGAAGCGGAACGCCTTTCCGATTCGCGGCGTTTCGCCCCTCCCGCCAACCCGGAGCCCTCCCATGCGCGCACGCCCCCTCGCCGCCCTCGCCTTCCTCCTTCCCGCCGCCGGCGCCCATGCCTCCTCCTCCGACGCCTGGGAGGAATTCCGCGCGGATGTGGAGAAGAGCTGCCTTGCCAGCCTGCCGGAGGCGCTGGGCACGCCGAACGTCTTCGTCGAGCCGACCGGCACGCAATCCTTCGGCATCGCGGCGATCGAGGGGCTTTCGCCGGAATCGAAGAGCCAGATCACCTATGTCTGCATCTACGACAAGCAGAAGAAGACGGTGGAAGTCTCCCCGCCGATCGCCGCGGAATTCCTGCATGTGGTGCGGGAAAGCGAGCGCGAGGCGGCGGCGAAGAAGCGCGCCGAGACGGGGGACAATACGACGCAGGATGCGGCGGGGCAGGAATAGGTCCGCGACCCGATGCAGAGGTGAAGACCTATGGCGACGTTGGTCGAAATCGTTCCCTATGATCCAAGCTGGCCTCGACACTTTTCAGGGGCTGAGGCTGCATTGCGAGAGCTGCTCGGTTCCACGGTGCTGACTATCGACCATGTCGGAAGCACGGCGATTGTCGGCATGCCCGCCAAACCCATCATCGATATCGACGTCACGCTGTCGAGTCTGACTGCTGTTCCAGACGCTGGCGCGTGCCTTGTCGAGGCGGGCTATGAACCGCGCGGCAACCGGTATGACGACGATGTCTGGGCGTTCATGCTGAAGAGTGCCGTTCCCCAGCTCAGGGTTTATCTCTGCCCACCTCTAAACCGAACTCACGCGCATCGGCTGACGTTTCGCGATCACCTGCGCCGGCATGAAGACGCCGCAAAAGCCTATGCCGAGCTGAAAAGGCAACTCGCAGTGCGGCACCCATACGATGGCGACCGCTATACGGAAGCGAAGAGCGAGTTCATCCTGAAGATAATCGACAGGGCGCTCTCCCAGGCATCTTGAAGTATCCGGGCAAACCAACTGCACGCAACGCTCGCGCTGCACGCAGTTTGGCCATTCTCGTCAGAGCCGGCCCGAGGGCCGGCTTTTCTCGTTCACGCATCGCCGTTGGAATGGGCCCAGTCGAAATAGAGGTCGCGAGCCTTGGCGGTGACGGGGCCGTGGGGAAGGTCGCGGTCCTCGAAGCGGGTGACGGGGACGACCTTGGAATAGTTGCCGGAGGTGAAGATCTCGTCGGCGGCCAGGAAATCGGCCGGGGTGAGCGTGGTCTCGACCACCTCGAAACCGGCCTCCCTCAGAAGGCCGATGACGCGGCTGCGCGTGATGCCGGCCAGGAAGGTGCGGTTGGCGGCGGGGGTGAAGACGACGCCATCGCGCACCATGAAGATGTTGGACGAGGCGGTTTCGGCGACATTGCCCAGCATGTCGCGCACCAGCGCGTTGTCGAAGCCGCGCTTCCTGGCCTCCACCAGCATGCGGGCATTGTTCGGGTAGAGGCAGCCGGCCTTGGCGTCGGTCGGCATGCATTCCACCGTTGGGCGGCGGAAGGGCGAGACGGTGAGCGACGACGCCGCATTCGGATCGCCCATCGATGCCTCGAAGAGGCAGAGCGCGAAGCGGGTGGAGCCGGCATCCGGCGCGACGACGCTGATCGGCGAGCCGTGCTCGGCCCAGTACATCGGCTTGATGTAAATCGCCGTCCTGCCGTCGAACTTCCGGACGCCTTCCCAGGCGAGCGCCTCGATCTGCTCGGAAGAGGCGGTCGCGGAAAGACCGAGCGCCTCGGCAGAGCGGTTGATGCGCCGGCAATGCAAGTCGAGATCCGGCGCGATGCCGTCGAACCAGCGCGCCCCGTCGAAGACGGTCGAGCCGAGCCACATGGCGTGCGAGGTGGGGCCGATGAGCGGCGGGTTGCCGGAAATCCATTCGCCGTCCACGAAGGTCCAGGTGGCGGAGCGCGGTGAGGTATCGACTGGCATGTTTCTTCTCCTTTTTGCCCAACAAGGCCCGGCCGGGATGAGCGGTCAAGTCGCTCCTGCCTTCCGCCAGAGCGCGCCGCATGTCCATTCAAGATGTTGAATGGGTGCATCAGGTCTTATCATGGATGGCCCGGTTGAGGGCCTTCCGGGTGCGTGCGATAGAGGAGCAAAGGGAGACGCCCATGCGCGCGATGTATTACGAAGCCTTTGAAGCGACACCGGATATCCGCACCCTGCCGGACCCGACGCCGACGCCGGGCGGCGTCGTCATCAAGGTCGAGGCGACGGGGCTGTGCCGCAGCGACTGGCACGGCTGGATGGGTCACGATCCCGATATCAGGCTGCCGCATGTGCCGGGGCACGAGCTCGCCGGGACGGTCGCCGCCGTCGGCAGGGCCGTTACCCGCTTCCGCCCGGGCCAGCGGGTGACGGTGCCCTTCGTTTCCGGCTGCGGCCATTGCGGCGAGTGCCGCTCGGGCAACCAGCAGGTCTGCGAAGAGCAGTTCCAGCCGGGCTTCACCCATTGGGGCTCGTTTGCCGAATATGTCGCCATCGATCATGCCGACCAGAACCTCGTGCATCTGCCCGAGGCCATCGATTATGCCACGGCCGCCAGCCTCGGCTGCCGCTTCGCCACCTCCTTCCGCGCGGTGGTGGACCAGGCGCGGGTGACGGGCGGGGAATGGGTGGCCGTGCATGGCTGCGGAGGCGTCGGCCTTTCCGCCATCATGATCGCCGCCGCGCTCGGCGCGAACCCCATCGCCATCGACATCTCGCCCGAGAAGCTGGACTTCGCGCGGAAGATGGGCGCGGTCGCGGCGATCGATGCCCGCGCGGTGGCCGATGTCGCGGAGGCGGTGCGGGAGATCACCGGCGGCGGAGCGCATGCCTCCGTCGACGCGCTGGGTTCGCCCGTCACCTGCTTCAATTCCATCAAGAACCTGCGCCGGCGCGGGCGGCATGTGCAGGTGGGGCTGATGCTGGCCGATCATGCCACGCCGCAGATCCCCATGGCGCAGGTCATCGGCCACGAGCTGGAGATCTACGGCAGCCACGGCATGCAGGCCTGGCGCTACGACGCCATGCTTTCGATGATCGAAAGCGGCAAGCTTTCGCCGCAGAAGCTGATCGGGCGGCATATCGGGCTGGAGGAGGCCGTGCCGGCGCTGATGGCGATGGACCGGGCGACGGATTTGGGGATCAGCGTGATCACGCGGTTCTGAGGGGGGCCGAGCAAGGCAATCCCCCTCATCCCGCCTCTTGTCCCTTCGCGTTGCAGCCAAGGAGAAGGGACCGGCAGGTGGATGAGGGGCAAAGCGCGCAATTGACATTCGCCGTCCGATATCCGCCAATCACGGCCAGAGTGCAGGAGAATCGCCGCCATGTCCCATGCCGCCTATGTGTTCGACGCCTATGGCACGCTGTTCGACGTGCATGCGGCGGTGCGGCGCCATGCGGGGGATGTGGGGCCGAACTACCAGATCTTCTCCGAGATCTGGCGCGCCAAGCAGCTCGAATATTCCTGGACGCGGGCGCTCATGGGCGCCTATGCGGATTTCTGGCAGCTCACCGAACAGGCGCTCGACTATACGTTCCAGCGCATCGGCGGCGTCGATCCCTCGCTCCGGCAGAAGCTGCTCGACGCCTACTGGAAGCTCGACTGCTATCCGGAGGTGCCGGCCGTGCTGAAGGCGCTGAAGCAGCGCGGCGCGCATATCGCCATCCTTTCCAACGGCTCACCCGCCATGCTCGCCTCGGCGGTGAAGAACGCGGCGCTCGACACCGTGATCGACGACATCTTCTCCGTCGACGCACTGAAGACCTACAAGACCGCCCCCGCCGTCTACGACCTGGTGACGACGAATTACCGGCTCTATCCGAACGCCGTCTCCTTCCAGTCCTCCAACCGCTGGGACATTGCCGGGGCGACGAAATTCGGCTTCCGCACCGTCTGGATCAATCGGTCCGACATGCCGGACGAGTATTTCGACCTCGGCCCGGCCCTCATCCTGCCCACGCTGGAAAGCCTCTAGAATGGCCTGGTCCGCCGCGCAATACCTGAAATTCGAGGACGAGCGCACGCGGCCCGCCGCCGACCTCCTCGCGCAGGTGCCGGCCGATCTCGTCGCCGGCACGGTCTACGATCTCGGCTGCGGGCCGGGCAATTCGACGGAACTGCTGGCCCGGCGCTTTCCCGGCCGGGGCGTGCGCGGCGTCGACAATGCGGCGGACATGCTGAAGGCGGCGCGCGAACGCCTGCCGGGCGTCGATTTCGTCGAATGCGACCTTGCGAAATGGCGGCCGCCGGAGCCCGCCGCCCTGCTCTTCGCCAATGCCGTCTTCCAATGGCTGCCCGATCATCTGGCGCTGATGGCGCGGCTGATGGACGGGCTTCGCCCCGGCGGCATGCTGGCCGTGCAGATGCCGGACAACCTTTGCGAACCCTCCCATCTCGTGATGGAGGAAAGCGCGCTGGCCGGCCCATGGAAAACCGCCTTCGAGGACGGTACGCCGCGCCGCAAGCCGCTGCCCGCCCCTGCCGCCTATTTCGACGCGCTCGGGCCGAAGGCGGCGCGCGTCGATGTGTGGCACACCGTCTACAACCATCCGATGGCGGATGCCGCTGCCATCGTCGAATGGGTGAAGGGCACGGGGCTGCGGCCCTATCTCGACCGCATCCCGGCGCAGGAGCGCGGCGGATTCCTCGCGGATTACGAGGCGCGCATCGCCAGGGCCTATCCGCTGATGGCGGACGGGCGGCGGTTGCTGCGCTTTCCCCGGCTCTTCATTACCGCCATGAAGGCCTGAGCCTCAGATCGCCTCCACCAGGAAATCGATGAAGGCGCGGATGCGCGGCCAGATGCTGGTGGCCGGCGAAGAGAGCGTGGACGATCTCGATATCGCCGGGATCGAAATCCTCCAGCACCAACACGCCAGCGGCGATATCCGGCTCGACATGGAAGCGGCCGATGCGGCCGGCCGTTAGCAGTCCGGGTTTCCCTTGCGGCACCCCTTCATCCGCCCCCTTCTCGCCGTGGGGGAGAAGGGAAGAGCGGCGATGTCGAATTTCATGGCGTCCTCTTCTGCTATAGCCGGAAGGCATCTCGCCCTCCGCGCTGCCACCCGCTTCCCAAAGGCGGGGCGGGCGGATATGGATGGGCCGCCGCGCCGCCTGCGGCAGGGAGCCTTTCATGCAGTCCTCGTCCACGACCGTCCTTTCGCCGGACTGGCCGGCCATCGTCGCCGTCGTGCTCGGCGCGACCGCCTTTTCCGTGGCGCAGGGACTGACCTATCCGCTCGTCTCGCTGACGCTGGAATCGCGCGGCTTCTCGCCCTCGATGATCGGCGTCAACGCCATCGCCTATGCGGGCGGCATGGCGGCCTCGACGCTGCTCGTCGGCAGCCTCACCTCGCGCTGGCGGGCGGACCGGCTGATCATCGCGAGCCTCGTCGTCTGCTCGATGTGCCTTGCCACCTTCGCCGCCTCCGCGTCCTTCACGGTCTGGCTCGTCGCCCGCTTCCTGCTCGGCTTCTTCGCCAGCGTCATCTTCATGCTGGGCGAAGCCTGGCTCAACGCCGCCTGCCCGGACCGGCTGCGCGGCCGTGTCTCCGGCCTTTACGGCGCGGGCATCTGCGCGGGGTTCGCGGCCGGGCCGCTCGCCATTCCGCTGCTCGGCAGCGAGGGCGGCCTCGGCTTCGCGCTGACCGCCGTCTATCTCGCCATCGTGGCGTTTGCCACCGGCATGCTGATGTTCTCGACGAAGACGGTGCCGGAGCCCTCGTCCAACGGCGATCTCTTCCGCTTCTTCAAGGCCGCGCCGCTGCTGGTCGGCATGGTCTTCGCCTTCGGCTTCGCCGATATCGCGGCGATCTCCGCCATGCCGGTCTATTTCGTGAAGATGGGCTACAGCCAGTCCTTCGCCGCCGTCAGCGTGACCGTACTCGCCTTACCGACGGCCATCGCCCAGCCCTTCATCGGCGTGCTGCTCGACAAATTGCCGCGCGAAAGGGTGGCGCTCGCCGCCGTCAGCGTTGCGGCCTTGAGCTACTTCGTCCTGCCCCTGGTGCGGTCGGAAATCGCGATCCTCACGGTCTTTGCCATCATGGGCGCGGCCGCCTTCTCGCTCTATACCTGCGCGCTCACCATGCTCGGCGAACGGCACAGCGGCTCCATGCTGGTGGCCGGCAGCGCGGCCTTCGCGCTCGCCTATTCGGTCGGCAGCGGCGCGGGATCGGGCCTGACGGGCGCGATCATGGATGCAGGCGGGCCTCAGGCCGGGCCGATCTCGGTCGGCCTCGGCCTTGCCGCCTTCACCGCCGCGCTATTTTTCGCGCGGCGGCGGTAAGCGAAACGATCAGACGAACTGGCTGAGCCCCGGAACCGAGGCGACGACCTCGTCGACCACGTCGTCGCCGGCATGTTCGCGGGCGACCGCGATGGTTTCCTTCGCAAGGCCGGTGATCTCGCCCATGCCGAGGCCCTGGCTCATGAGCTGCTGGCCGAGGCCCATGACGCCGCCGCCGCCGATGGCGCTCATCAGGCTGCCGAGCAGGCCCTTGCCCTCGCCTTCGCCATTATACTGGGCGACGAGCTCGGAGGCGCCGGGGATGGCCTCGATCATCTTGGCGACCGGGCCGTCGGCCGCCTCGCGCTGCAGGAAGCCGAGCATCATTCCGATCGCCTTTTCGGCAAGGGCGGCATCGATGCCGACGGCATCGGCAACGCGGGAGACGAGATCGTTCATGGAAAATCCTCCGAAGGAATTGACGTTAACGTCAAGGTAAATGAATTCGCAGGCAAACTCAAGCGGCCCCCGCATGCTTTCCCGCCATGGCCCTGCCATGGCAAGGCCTTGAAAGCGTGTTGTTTGCCTGCCGGACTATCCTTATAAACCGAGCACGACGATTCAATGAAAACATCGCCGCGGCGACGCCTTGCCGCGAATCCGAGAACCGGCAGCCCAAGGAGTTTCAACGTGGCGGAATCCATTCTTCAGGACGGAAAACTCTATATCGGCACCAGCCGCAAGCCGGACGATACGAACAACAAGCCCGAATATCTGGAGCTGAAGTTCGGCAATCGCCACGGCCTCGTCACCGGCGCGACCGGCACCGGCAAGACCGTGACGCTGCAGATTCTTGCAGAGGGCTTTTCCAATGCTGGCGTGCCCGTCTTCTGCGCCGACGTGAAGGGCGACCTTTCCGGCATCGGCGCGATGGGCGAGGCCAAGGACTTCCTGGAAAAGCGCGCCCAGCAGATCGGGCTCGAACCCTACGACTTCCAGGAGTTCCCGGTGATCTTCTGGGACCTCTTCGGCGAGAAGGGCCACCGGGTGCGCACCACCATCTCCGAGATGGGCCCGCTCCTGCTCTCGCGCCTGATGAACGCGACGGACGCGCAGGAAGGCGTCATCAACATCGCCTTCAAGATCGCCGACCAGGGCGGCCTGCCGCTGCTCGACCTCAAGGATCTTCAGGCGCTGCTCAACTATATGGGCGAGAACGCCTCGGCGCTTTCCAACCAGTTCGGCTTCATCTCCAAGGCCTCCGTCGGCTCCATCCAGCGCGAGCTGCTGATCCTCGAGCAGCAGGGCGCGGTGCAGTTCTTCGGCGAGCCGGCGCTGAAGATCTCCGACATCATGCGCACGACCAATGACGGGCGCGGCGCGATCTCGGTGCTGGCCGCCGACAAGCTGATGATGAACCCGCGGCTCTACGGCACGTTCCTCCTCTGGATGCTCTCCGAGCTCTTCGAGGTGCTGCCGGAAGTGGGCGATCCGGAAAAGCCCAAGCTCGTTTTCTTCTTCGACGAGGCGCACCTGCTCTTCAACGATGCGCCCAAGGTGCTGATCGAGCGCGTCGAGCAGGTGGTGCGCCTCATCCGCTCGAAGGGCGTCGGCGTCTATTTCGTCACACAGAACCCGCTCGACGTGCCGGAGACGGTGCTCGCCCAGCTCGGCAACCGCGTGCAGCATGCGCTGCGCGCCTATACGCCGCGCGAGCAGAAGGCGGTGAAGACCGCCGCCGACACATTCCGTCCCAACCCGGATTTCGACTGCGCCACCGTCATCACCCAGCTCGGCACCGGCGAGGCACTGGTCTCCACGCTCGAAGGCAAGGGCGCACCCTCCATGGTGGAGCGCACCCTCATCCGCCCGCCGGCCTCGCGCCTCGGGCCGATCAGCGATGCCGAGCGGCAGGACATCATGAAGGTCAGCCCCGTCGCCGGCCTCTACGACGAGGATTTCGACCGCGAATCGGCCTACGAGATCCTGATGGCCCGCGCCAAGAAGGCGGCTGATGCCGCCGCGCAGCAGGCCGAGGCCGATCAGCAGCCCTCCGGCGGCAGCCGCTGGACGCTGCCCGGCTTCGGCGACGAGGAACCGGCCGCCCCCAAGCAGGCCAAGCCGCGTACGGGCTACCAGCGCGAGACGGTGGCGGAAGCGGCGATGAAATCCGTCGCCCGTACGGTCGCCTCCTCGCTCGGGCGGGCGTTGGTGCGGGGGATTCTGGGGAGCCTGCGGCGGTAATCGCCCAGGATTAGGCCGGCCCCTATTCCGCCTGCCGGCACCTTCTTCCTGCAGGCGGGGGAAGGGACATGGGGGACTGCCTCACTCTTCTCTCGTCCGTCCGATTTATCGGAAACCGGTGCGGCATTCTCCTTCTCCCCGCCTGCGGGGGAGAAGGTCGCGGCAGCGGATTGGGGGGCGGCGGCGTTGCCAATGGCCGCATCCGATGCTACCCATATCCCGTTCGCAACACGAAAGAGAGGGCTGTGCCGTGAAGTTCGGCTTCCTGCCACATCGCACACATGGCCCTGATCTTGCCCTGCAAATGCGTTTGCAGGGCTGATCGGAACGAACACACTTTCTTTTCTGGTCTGCCCTATCCGGCGATGCGGCCTTGTGCCTGCATCGAACTCCCCTGCCCCTTGCGTGACGGACGGCTGACGCCGCGCCGCGAGGGCCATGAGACCAGAGAATTTCCATGTCGCTCATCAATATCCGTGCGCTCGGCGTCACGCTGTCCACCGACCTCTTCGCCAATCTCAACCTCTCCATCGCCGCCGGCGACCGCATCGGGCTCGTCGCCGCCAACGGGCGCGGCAAGTCCACGCTGCTGAAATGCATCACCGGCGACTTCGAGCCGACGACGGGCGAGATCACCCGCGCGCGCGGCCTCACCGTCGGGCATATGGAGCAGAACCTGCCCGCCGGCCTCGAAAGGCTCACCTTCCGCGAGGCGGTGCTGGATGCCCTCTCGCCCGAGCGGCAGGAGAGCGAGGGCTGGCGCGCCGATGTGACGCTGGAGGAGCTGGAGGTGCCCGAGGCCTTTCGCGAGCGGCCTCTTTCGGCGCTTAGCGGCGGTTGGCAGCGCATCGCGCTCGTCGCCCGCGTGCGCGTCGGCGAGCCGGACGTGCTGCTGCTCGACGAGCCGACCAACCATCTCGACCTCGAAAAGATCGCGAAGCTGGAAAACTGGCTCGCCACGCTGCCGCGCGACCTGCCCGTCGTCCTCTCCAGCCACGACCGCGCCTTTCTCGATGCCGTGACGAACCGCACGCTCTTCCTGCGGCCCGAGCGCTCGCAGGTCTTCGCGCTGCCCTATTCCCGCGCCCGGGCGGCGCTGGACGAGGCGGATGCGGCGGAGGAGCGGCGCTTCGAGAAGGACATGAAGACCGCCCAGCAGCTTCGCCAGCAGGCGGCGAAGCTCAACAATATCGGCATCAATTCCGGCAGCGACCTGCTGGTGGTCAAGACCAAGCAGCTCAGGGCCCGGGCCGAGCGGATCGAGGAGGCGGCGCGGCCCGCGCATCTGGAGCGCTCGGCCGGCGCGATCCGCCTTGCCAATCGCGGTACCCATGCGAAAGTGCTGGTGACGCTGGAGGATACGGCGGTGGAAACGCCGGACGGCACGTTCCTCTTCCGCACCGGGCAAAAATTCATCTGCCAGGGCGACCGCATCGCGCTGCTCGGCCTCAACGGCACCGGCAAGACGCGGCTTGTGCGTCGTCTGCGGCAGGCGATCGAGGGCGCGGGCGAGCCGGGCATCAGGCCGACCCCCTCGCTGGTGCTCGGCTATGGCGACCAGGCGCTGTCCGACCTTTCGGATGGAGAAACGACGCATGGTACGATCATCCACCGCTTCGACGTGGGCGACCAGCGGGCGCGCAGCCTGCTGGCCGGCGCAGGCTTTTCCGTCGAGATGCAGGGGCGGCCGGTCGGGCAGCTTTCCGGCGGGCAGAAGGCGCGGCTCGGCATGCTGGTGCTGCGGCTCGCCAATCCGAACTTCTACCTGCTCGACGAGCCGACCAACCATCTCGACATCGAGGGGCAGGAGGCGCTGGAGCGGGAGCTGACGGCAAGGGAGGCAAGCTGCCTCTTCGTCTCGCACGACCGCGCCTTCGTGCGGGCGGTGGCGAACCGTTTCTGGCTGATCGAGAAGCGCCGGCTGATCGAGGTGGACGGGCCGGAGGACTTCTTCGCGGAGACGGCGCTGCTGGCGTGAGCGGGACTGGTTTCGCGAAATTCACCCCTTTCCTTCGCATGCTCGGGCTTGTCCCGAGCATCTGCAACCGTTGCGGTTTTTCGCCGGTGGGCGGGCAAGGTTTGTCGGCAGTCCGGGTGTCGCTTTGGCAGAGAGGTGGAAAGGCCCCGCCTCACCCGATCCGCGGGTCCCCGCGAAAATTCTCACGGGAAAAGCCGATGCGTCTTGGCGGGTGGTCGCAGAGGGCCTGCACGCCGAGGGGGGAGAGGCGGATGCGCCAGGTCTGGCGCTCCACCGGCCGCGGCTCGGCGAAGCCGGCGGCCGTCAGGAGGGCCATGTTGGTGCCGGCGGCGGGGTCGCGCACCGAGCGGTAGAGGATGGCGGCGATGCCGCCCTGGCGCGCGCCATCGGCCAGCGACTGGCAGGCGGTATAGTCGGTGGGGTGCGTCCAGTGCGCGGCGTCGCGGTCGAGCGGCGGTAGGGTGAGGTCGATGGCGCTTTGCGTCGCCACGGCGGCGCGGAAGGCGGTGTAGTCGGCGGCGTTGCCCGGCAGCGGCGTCGCCGGCGATTCGGCAAAGAACAGCAGGCGGTAGAAGGCCATCTCGGCGAGCGCCGTCTCCACCGTCAGCGCCGCATAGTAGACGCCGGGCGTGCGCCCTGCCCGGCGGAAGCGCGAGCCGTGCGGATAGACGGCGCCGTAGCGGAAGGGCGTGGCGAGGAGATAATCGAGCCCGGCGCATTCGGGCGGCAGGACCGGCTTGCTCTCCTCCAGCAGGTCTTCGAGCAGCGCCTGCTCGTCCAGCGTATCGACGAGCTTCAGGGTCGAGACGCGGTGCTGCGCCTCGACGAACCGCCAGACGCCGCCCTTGAAAGGCCGCGCCTCAGACGAGAGCGCGGCGGGCGTCCAGATAGGCAAGGACATCGACAAGGCCGGCAATGGAGACGATGCGATCGACGGGGCGGGCGCCGAGCACGGTGTTATCCGCCGCCATCCAGGCGCGGGCGACGCGCTCGTCGCCGCCGGTGATGGCATCGAGCGAGCGGAAGAGGCGCACGAGCAGCACGGCAAGCTCGAAGGGCTTGGTGCCGCGCTCCAGGAGCACGTCCTGCCGCTTCAGCCGCGAGACCGTCGCCTCCGAAACGCCGATGACCGCCGAGAGGATGCGCGCCGTCAGCCCCAGCCCGTCCGCCGCGCGCACGGTCGCCTTGGTGAGCACGGTGCCTTCGGCATTGGCTTGCAAGAGGGGTTTGCGCTGCATGGGGCGATCTCCTTTCATGGGAAACAATATAGACCTTATATTTCCCCTGACAAGATGCGATCTGGCCTCACCCCACCCGGATATAGCTCGTCATGCCGGTTTTCTGGTGCTCGATGATGTGGCAATGGAACACCCAGTCACCGGGATTGTCGGCGACGAGCGCGAGCTGCACCTTCTCGTCCGGCAGGAGGAGGTAGGTATCGGTGAAATGCGGGCGGACGGCCTGCTTGTTGGAGTTGATCGGCCGGAAGGCGAGACCGTGCAGGTGCAGCGGGTGGAGCTGCGGCGTCGGGTTCTCCACATTGAAGACATAGGTCCGGCCCGTCTTCATCTCGGCGAGCGGGGCGGTCGGGTCGCCCGTGTCGTCCGCCCACGGCACCTTGTTGATGGCCCAGAAATTATAGCCGAGCGAGCCGCAGATTCCGTCCTTCGGCCGCTCCTCCGCCGAGGCGCTGAGGATGAAGGGAAGCTGCGTGGCGGCGGACAGATCGGGCTCGGCCATGGGATTGGTGGCCAGCGCCGGCAGGTCCCTGATGTCCCGCTTCAGCGAGGCGCCGGTGGCGCGGAAGGTGGCGAGCGTGGCCGGCTTGGTGCCGCGCAGGTCCTTGAGGGCCGCGACCGCGCCTTCGCCGTCCGGCATGCGCAGCACGAGATCGAGGCGCTGGCCGGGGCCGACAAGGAGATGGTCCGGCGCGAAGCGCTCGGCCACGGGATTGCCGTCGGCGGCGATGACCTCGGCCTCCGCCCCTTCGACGACGAGAGCGAGAATGCGGGTGACGTCGGTGGCGGCAAGGCGCAGGCGCACGAGGCCGCCGGCCGGCGCGTCATATTGCGGCTCCTGGCGCCAGTTGGCGGTGCGCACGGTCCCGAAGGTGCCGGTGCGGGCGGCATCGCGAGGGCGGAACTGGGCGATGAACTGCCCGTCGCCGCCGAGCCGCCAGTCGCGAAGGTTCAGCACGATCTCGGCGTCGAAGACCGGATCGGCCGGGTCCTCCACGACGATGAGGCCGGCAAGGCCGCGGCCCATCTGCTCCAGCGTGTTGCAATGGGGATGATACCAGAAGGTGCCGGCATCGGGCGGGGTGAAGGCATAGTCGAAGCCGTCGCCACCATAGACATAGGGCTGCGTGAGGAAGGGCACGCCGTCCATGCGGTTGTCGATGCGAAGGCCGTGCCAGTGGATCGTCGTCGGCTCGTCCAGCCGGTTGTCGAGGCGCAGGTGGAAGTGCTCGCCGCGGCGCATGCGCAGCACCGGTGGAATTTCCCCCTCGCCATAGGTCATGGCGCCCTTCGTCGGACCCGTGTCGGTGATCAGCGCCTCGGTGCGGCGGGCGACGAGCGGCATGGCGGCCTTCGCGCTGGCAATGCCGCCGAAATGCCCGGCAAGGCCGAGCCCGCCGGCATAGGCCCCGGCGGCAAGAGTGCTCTTCAAAAGCGTGCGGCGTGTCAGCATGGCAGTCCCTCCGGGTGCTTCACCCGCTTCTAAACCTGAGAGCCGCGCTCATCAATAAGTCCGCTGCGACCAGATCGCCGCAGGCTCAATGCCTGCCGTTGCGGTCCTTCTCGGGCGCGGCGAGCTTGTTGAAGAAGAAGGAGGTGCGCAGCAGGGTGCGGAAGCGGCGGCGCCGCTCCCCGGCCGGCACGGCGGGGCGCGCGCTCATGCGCAGCGCCGTATAGGCCATGAAGGCGACGAGCACGACGGCGGTATAAAGGAACAGCGCCTGCGGCCCGAAGAACTGCAGGAGGACGGAGGCGAAGAGCGGCCCGATGATCGCCCCGCAGGACCAGAAGAACAGCATACCGGCCGAGACCAGCGCATGCTCGCCCTCGCCCGCATGGTCGTTGGCATGGGCCGAGCAGAGCGAATAGAGCGGCATGGCGAAGGCGCCGAATACGAAGATGCCGACGAGGTTCTTCCATTCGTCGCCGCCGGCGAAGAGGGCAAGGTACAGCGCGGCGAATGTCGAGCCGAGCGTGGCGAAGAGGATAACGAGGCGCCGGTCGAGCCGGTCGGAATAGATGCCGAGCGGATATTGCAGCACGACGCCGCCGACGATGCCGGCGCTCATGAAGCTGGCGATCGCCGTCACCGACAGGCCGATATCGTGGGCGTAGATCGGCCCGAGATTGCGGAAGGCCGCATTGGTGAGGCCGACGACGATGCAGCCGACGGTGGCGAGCGGCGAGATGTTCCAGAGCTTCTTCACATCGAAGCGGATCGCCTCCGGCACGGTGGGGCTGGAGCGGTCGGCGAGCGAGATCGGCACCAGCGAGAGCGAGAGCGCCATGGCGACGATCGCGAAAAGCTCGAAGCCGCCGATGCCGACGCCGGGAATGGCATATTGCGCCGCCGTGACCGAGCCGAGATCGACGAGGCGGTAGACGGAGAGCGTGCGCGCCCGGTTGGCATTTGTGACGGCGGCGTTCAGCCAGCTCTCGACCGTGGCGAAGAGGCTGGCGAAGCAGACGCCGGCGACGAGGCGCATCAGGAACCAGAAGACCGGGTCGATGACCAGCACCATGGCGATGGCCGAGGCCGAGGCGATGGCCGCCATGGCCGAGAAGGTGCGGATATGGCCGATGGCGCGCAGCACGCGCGTCACATAGATGCAGCCGATGGCGAAACCGATGGAATAGCCCGCGCCGACAAAGCCGATGAGGGAGGTGGAGAAACCCTCCTGCGACGCCCGCAGCGCGATGAACGTGCCCTGCAGCCCGTTGCCCCCGATCAGGATGCCTGCGGTCACGAGAAGGGGAATCAGCGGGCGAATCGTGGACATGCGGCCACTATGGAGAAGGTTTTGCGGAAAGGGAGAGGGAAAGCGGCGAAGGGCGCGAAATTGTATGCAATGGCGGTTGCCGTCCCCCTGCCCTGCCGGGGCGGAGGGGGCAGCGGCGACGCCGCCTACGCCGCGTCGTCGTGCCTGTCCGCGCTTCCGAGCCGTCCGGCGAGCGCCTGCAACTCGACCGTCAGCGACTGCAACGCCTCGATGGAACAGCCGGTCGCCTTGCCGATCGCCATGCGGATGGCGACGGCGTCGCGCTGCATGGCGCGGCCCTTGTCGGTGAGGGTGACGAGGACCTGCCGCTCGTCGGCCTTGTCGCGGGCGCGGTGGATGTATCCTGCCGCCTCCAGGCGCTTGAGCAGCGGCGAGAGCGTGCCGGAATCGAGCCCCAGCTTCTCGCCGAGCGCCTTGACCGGGCGGCCATCCTCCTCCCACAGCGTCATCAGCGCGATATATTGCGGATAGGTGAGGCCATAGGGATCGAGCAGCGGCTTGTAGGTGCGGTTGAGCGCATGGGCCGCGGAATAGACGGCGAAACAGAGCTGCTGGTCGAGGGCCAGCATGCCCGGCGCAATGTCGTTCGTCTCAGCTTCGTCACGTTTGTCGCTCATGCTGCCATTCTCGCATAAATGGTCGAAATTGCAATTTGCAAAATCATATTGCGCGCAATCTAGTTTTGCGCTATCAAATATCCATCATCAACGACGACAGGAAGGAGACAACCATGCCCATTCTTTATAGGACCAAGGCTTCCGCGACGGGCGGCCGCGCCGGCCATGGCGCAACGGAAGACGGCACCGTCGACGTGACGCTGACCGTGCCGAAGGAACTCGGCGGCGACGGCGCGTCCGGCGCGAACCCGGAAAAGCTCTTCGCGGTCGGCTATTCCGCCTGCTTCCTCGGCGCGCTGAAATTCGTCGCCGGCAAGGAAAAGGTGAAGATCCCGGATGATGCAAAGGTCACCGCGACGGTCGGCATCGGCCCGCGCGAGGACGGCGGCGGCTTCGGCATCGAGGCGGCGCTCGAAGTCTCTGCCCCCGGCGTCGACAAGGCCGTGCTGGAGGACCTCGTCAAGAAAGCCCACGTCGTCTGCCCCTACAGCCACGCCACCCGCGGCAATCTCGACGTCAAGACCACGGTCGCCTGACCCTTCCCTGCTCCGATCGAAACGAGAGGCCGTCCGCCCCGCGGGCGGCCTTTCTCGTCTACGCGCCTTCCCGCGCCGCCTCCGGCGCAAGTTTTTGATTGTGGCAAAAGGGTGGAGCGTCTAAAGCTGCCCGATCAAAAATTTCAAGAAAAGCCCGCCAGAGCCGCCCATGCAGATCATCGAGACAACCGCAGCCCTTCGCGACGCCTGTGAGACGCTCGCCCGTTCCGAGTATCTGACGATCGACACGGAGTTTCTGCGGGAGACGACGTTCTGGCCGGAGCTCTGCCTCATCCAGCTCGCCGGGCCGGAGACCGAGGTGATCGTCGATCCGCTCGCAAAGGACCTCGACCTCCAGCCGTTCTTCGAGCTGATGGCCAATCCCGCCGTGCTCAAGGTGTTTCACGCCGCGCGGCAGGACATCGAGATCATCTTCAACCGCGGCGGGCTGATCCCGCATCCGATCTTCGACACGCAGGTCGCCGCCATGGTCTGCGGCTTCGGCGACAGCGTCTCCTACGACCAGCTCGTGCAGAAGATCAAGGGCGTGCATATCGACAAGTCCTCGCGCTTCACCGACTGGAGCCGCCGCCCGCTCACCGAAAAGCAGCTCGAATATGCGCTCGCCGACGTGACGCATCTGCGCGACGTCTATCTCGCGCTCAAGGAGAAGCTGGAAAGCGCCGGCCGCTCGCTGTGGCTCACCGAGGAAATGGCGGTCCTGGAATCGCGCGACACCTACGACCTGCATCCGGACGACGCCTGGCGGCGTCTCAAGATGCGCGTCAAGAAGCCGATGGAACTGGCCGTCCTGCAGAAGGTCGCCGCCTGGCGCGAACGCGAGGCACGCGCGCGCAACGTGCCGCGCTCGCGCATCCTCAAGGACGACACGATCTACGAAATCGCCCAGCAGCAGCCCGCCGACGCCGAGGCGCTGGCGCGTCTTCGCACCATTCCCAAGGGCTGGGAGCGCTCGCAGTCGGGCGCCGCCCTGCTCGAGGCCATCGGCGAGGCGCTCGCCATCCCCAAGGCCGACCTGCCGCGCCTGCCGCGCCAGAACCATGTGCCCGAGGGCGCGGCCGCCGCCAGCGAGATGCTGAAGGTGCTCCTCAAGATCGTCGCGGAAAAGCAGGGCGTCGCCGCCAAGATCATCGCCAATTCCGACGACCTCGAAAAGATCGCCGTCGATGGCGAAGCCGCCGACGTGGCCGCCCTCCACGGCTGGCGCCGCGACCTCTTCGGCGAAACCGCCCTCAACCTCATCGGCGGCAAGGTGGCCTTGCGCTTCGTCGACCGCAAGATCGAGGCGGTGGAACTTTAAGCTCGCCGCCGCGCGTGCTCGACAAGGTAGCGGGTCGCAAGACCGATATGCCGCGGGATCGGCTTGTCCTTGCGGTAGGAAGCGACGAGGCGGCGCGAGACTTCGAGCGCGGCCGCCATGCCATCGAGCGACATGCCGAGCTGGTCCATCGCCGCCCTGAAATCCGCATTCTCGAAGTCGTCGGACGGCAGCGCCTCGATCCAGACCGCCGAGCATTCGAGGTCTTCGCCCGGCCAAACCAATGCGTCCCCCTCCTCGCTGACGTCAAGCGCACGGAAGAGCGCATCGTCCTGCCGGAGCGGAATGAAGATGCGCCGGCTTTCCAGCACGGGACCGAGATCGACCGCCTTGCTCGCCCCGTCGCGCCAGACAACGCGCACGCGCCGGCCGTCGAGCGCCTCGGCTTTCGCGATACGCGGCAAGGGCCGGCCGACGGAAATGATGTCATCGTTCATTGAGGCGGCGCCACTCATGTTCCAGCAACTCCCTGTTTTCCAAGGCCCAGCGGCATGCCAGATCATAGGACCGGCGGTCGATCGAGCCTGCCAGAACCGCCAGATCGGTAATCCGCACCAGCGCTTCATGTTCCGGCGTCAGGATGTGGAAATGCGGCGGGTTATGATCGTCGGCGAACATGCGGATCTTCAGGTTTCCGATCGTGAAGAGTGTCGGCACATCCTGCTCCAGCAAAAATAGTGCACTAAGAGCACTAAATCAACGATATAGTGCACCACATGCACTTCTTTGTCCACTAGGCATGCAGCTTCGCGCCCTTCGTGACCCGGTCGACGACTTTCTTCTCGGCGTGGAGGGCGATGCCGACGATTTTTGCGTCGGCGGGGCCGTACTTTGCGAAGACGGCGCGGTTGGCGGCGTCGTGGTTGGTGGCGAACATTTCCTCGATATAGACGGAGGCCGGCACCTCGCGCTCAAGCGCGCGGGCGTGGATCTTTGCGAGGGTCGCGCCGTCGGCGGCAAGGACGATGACGGGCTGGATGCTCAGCGCATTGTAGACATTGCCCTCGGCGTCGCGGTAGGCTTCGCCGATCAGCTCCGGCTTCCGGCCGATGATGCCGCCGGACAGGAAGGCGGTGACGTTGAGCTTCTGCCACACCTCCAGATCCTCGCGCAGCACCACGGCGAACTTGGTATCGAACATGCAGGTATTCTCCAGGGAAAAGGCCGCGGACCATTCCGCGGCCAATGCGATAGCAGGCGCGCTCGACGATCCGCTTGAACGTTCGTGCGAGGAGAAGGACCGCATCGTCGTCGCGCCGGAGCTTGCCGGCATCGAGCGCATCGAGGCGCGCTTCCGCGGCAAGGGGTTCGAGCCGCACCGGCACGATACCTATGCGCTCGGCGTCACCATGGCCGGCATCCAGACCTTCCGCTATCGCGGCGAGGCGCGTTTCAGCCCGCCCGGCAACGTGATCGTGCTGCATCCCGACGAGCTGCATGACGGCGGCGCTGGCACCGAGGAAGGCCTCACCTACCGTATGATCTACATCCCGCCGGAGCGCTTCCTGCCGGCGACGGCCGGGCGCGGGCGGACATTGCCCTTCGTCGCCGCGCCCGTCGTCGACGATCCGCGCCTTGCGGGCCTGCTGCTCGACGCCATCGGCAGCATGGACGCGACGATCGAGCCGCTGAAGCTGGACGAGATCGTCGGGGAGATCGCCAGCGCCCTCCTCGACCAAGCCGGGGCGCCGCAGGCGCGGGCGGGGCGGCTGGCGCGGCCGGAAGTGCAGCGGGCCTGCGATTTCCTGCGGGAAAACCTTTCCCGGCAGGTCGGCTCCGCGGAGCTGGAGGCGGTGACGGGGCTCGACCGTTTCGCGCTTTCCCGCCAGTTCCGCCAGCTCCTCGGCACCAGCCCGCACCGCTATCTCGTCATGCGGCGGCTGGAGCGCGCGAAAGCGCTGATCACGGCCGGCGAGACCATCGCGGAAGCGGCCTTCGCCAGCGGCTTTTCCGACCAGGCGCATCTCAACCGGCACTTCAAGAAGGCGCTCGGCATGACGCCCGGGCGCTTCGCGGCGCTGGCCGCCGGGCACCGGAACTGATCCACAACCCCGTCACGAAAGCGATACCCAACTGTCAAGCCGCGGTCATGCGCGACGCCTATCAAGCAGCGTCGCTTCGCCGACCCGTTTTGCAAACCCATGGGGATTTTCATGACCAGGCACCTTTTCGCCACCGCCGCGCTCACGCTGCTGACGTCCACCGCAACCTTCGCCGCGGACAAGGAATTTCCGGCCACGCTGAAGGCCCACGCGATCCTTCCGGCCAACACGATCCTCGCCGTGCCGGCCGATGCCGCCGAGTACCTGAAGACCTCCGGCAAGTTCACCACGCCCGACCGCAAGCGCACCGAGGCCCTCGGCAGCATCATGGGCAAGGACGGCGTGCGCGAGACCGGCCTTTCGCTGCCCTTCGACGGCCAGCCGATGCAGGGCTTCTCCGGCATCAAGGCCATGGAGGACGGCACGTTCTGGACCCTTTCGGACAACGGCTTCGGCAACAAGCTGAACTCGACCGACGCCATGCTGATGATCCACCATGTGCGCTTCGACTGGGACAAGGGCACGATGGAGCCGATCAAGACCGTCTTCCTTTCCGATCCCGACAGGAAGGCGCCCTTCCCGATCGTCATGGAAGGCGCGGCGACACGCTACCTCACGGGCGGCGACTTCGACGTCGAATCCATCCAGCCGGTGGCGGACGGTTTCTGGATCGGCGAGGAGTTCGGCCCCTATATCCTGAAATTCGACCTCGACGGCAGGCTGACGGATGTGATCGCCACCGAAGTGGACGGCAAGCCGGTGACCTCGCCGGACAATCCGACGCTTGCCGTGCAGGCCGATCCCTCCAAGAAGATGCCGGCCTTCAACCTCAAGCGCTCCGGCGGCTATGAGGGCCTTGCCATGTCGAAGGACGGCGCGAAGCTCTATGGCCTGCTCGAAGGCCCGATCTGGCTCGACGGCGAGAGTGTCGAACAGGCCGAAGGCCGCCCGGCGCTGCGCATCATCGAGCTCGACGTCACCTCGAAGGCATGGACGGGGCGGAGCTGGCTCTATCCGCTCTCCGAAGGCGGCGAGGCGATCGGCGACTTCAACATGCTGGACGCCACCACCGCCCTCGTGATCGAGCGCGACAACGGCGCCGGCACCGCCGGCAAGGCCTGCGCCGATCCGAAGGACCCGAAGCCGGATTGCTTCGCCCCCGCCTCCAAGGTCAAGCGTATCTACAAGATCGCCATGACCGACGAGAATGCCGGCAAGGCCGTGCGCAAGATCGGCTATATCGACCTCCTCAAGATCGCCGACCCCGACAACAGGAAGCGCCAGGGCGGCGGCGAGGGCTTCTACGACATGCCCTTCGTCACCATCGAGAATGTCGACCGCGTGGACGAGACGCACATCATCGTCGGCAACGACAACAACCTGCCCTTCTCCGCCGGCCGCGCGCTGGACAAGGCGGACGACAACGAGTTCGTGCTGCTGGAAGCGGGCGAGTTCCTGAAGGCTGAGTGATCGGTGAAAAGATGAGGAACGGCAGCGTCTTCGGGCGCTGCCGTTTTTTGCTGCGCATCTGTGGAGCGGGCCGAGAGGTGGTGCGTTGCAGAACGGCTCGGCACGAAACGGAGCGTTTCGACGCCCGCCTCCCACCTACCGCGGATCGACCAGCCGCAGGATCAACTGGTGCACGTTCCCGCCCTCGCTCATCTCGACCTGGTCGAAATCGCGGCTGCGGGCGCGCTGGGCGTTGGAGAGTTCGCCGAGGCGGGCCTGCAGTTGCGGGCGGATCTTCCGGCAGTCCGGGTCGTTCTCGACCGTCATGCCGACGCTCATCGCCTCGATCTCCCTCACCATGTCCCGGATGAAGTCGCCATGCACCTTCTCGTGCGCAGTGACGCCGGCGAGGAAGGTGTCCCAGCGGATTTTCATCGGCTCGGCGAGCTTGGTTTTCAGCTTGGGCAGCGTATAGGTGATGATGAGCTTCGGCCGGTTGACGGTGATCACGCAGGCATTGCCCTTGCGCTCGTATTTGCGCGTCCAGGTGAGCTTGAAGCCGGTATGGGCGATGACGCGGGCGACGCCCAGCTTCGGGCCGCGCTCGCCGATCGAGCGGTAGATCTCAAGGCCCGTCGCGCCCTCGACCGTATAGGGCTCCACCCGCTCGACCGCCTGCCAATCCTGCGCAAACGCGCTTGCGGCGAAGAGGAAACCGGCGAGGAATGACAGGATCCGCATGGCGACCTAGAGGAACCGGAAGACGAGCTTCCTGCCGGTGAGGCGGGCAAGCTGCTGCAGGCGGCCGTCGAGCCGCTCGCCGGCAAGCTCGGCATAGTCCGGCGGCACGACGAGTTCGAGGTCGACATCCGCCTGCGCCGCCTTACGGAAGGCAAGGCGCGGCACGACGCCGGGCATGGAGGCCGAGAAAAGGTAGACGACGCGCAGCAGGCCGCCGACGAGCTTGGCGAGCTCGCGCAGGCGCGGCGTCGCGACGGCGGCGAGCGAGCTGCTCACCGCATCGTCGTTCAGCCCTTCGAAACGGTAGTAGTTGGTGAGCGCGATGAAGGCGCGGCCGGGATGGGTGATGCCTATGAAGGTGCCGTGCGCGATGAGGTTCAGCGCCTGGAGGCCGCGATAGTCGGGATGAGCGCGCCAGCTTATGTCCGCCAGGAGGCAGGCCGCCTCGCGGTAGCGCCGCTCCTCGTCCGTCTCGATGATGCCGAAGAGCGGCATCATGCGGCCGGTCCAGTCGGCAAGCTCGCGGGCATGCTCGGGCGAGCGGGCGCGCAGGATGGCAAGCTCGCCGGCGGCGGCGAGCAGCGGATCGCGCGCCTTCTCGCGCTCGGGCAGCAGCGAATAGAGATAGCCCTCGCGAACGCCCTGCGCGGAGAAGAACACCCGAGAGGGCTTCATGATGGCGATCGCCTCCTGCATGGCGACGGCGCCGAAGGGCAGGAGGTTGCGGCGGCTCTTGGAGATCGCGGCGTAGGCCGCGTCCTTGGGGTCCTTGGCCGTGACGATATCCGTCAGGAAATCCATGGCGTCGGAAAAGCCGAGCTCGTAGCCCTGGATCATGTGCAGCGGATAGTTGCGCACCTCCATGTTCAGCGTGCCGATGGCGCGCCAGGTGCCGCCGACGGCGTAGAAGGCGCGGCCGGCCCCGTTCTTCAGGAGATTGGCGGTGCGCAGGTACTTGCGCGCGACGATGCGGGCCTGGGCGGGCGAGCCGCCGGAGGCTTCCGACAGGCGGATGCCGCCGAGCGGCAGGGTGACGCCCTTGCCGATCATGCCACCGGCGACATCGATCAGCTCCAGCGAGCCGCCGCCGAGGTCGCCGACGATGCCGTCGGTGTCATGGAAGCCGCTGACGATGCCGAGGGCGGAGAAATAGGCCTCCTCCTCGCCCGTCAGGACGCGGACCTTCTGGCCGAGGATCATCTCGGCCTGGTGGATGAAATCGGGGCCGTTTTCCGCCTCGCGCGCGGCGGCGGTCGCCAGCGCGAACATGGTGGAGGCGCGGGCCTGCCTTGAAAGCGCCTTGAAACGGTGCAGAGCTGCAAGCGCCCGGTCGACGCTCGCCTGATCCATGCGGCCGGTCTTGGCGAGGCCCCGGCCGAGGCCGCACATGACCTTCTCGTTGAAGAGAATGGCCGGCGAACGGCTCATGCCCTCGTAGACCACGAGTCGAATCGAGTTGGAACCGATATCCACGACTGACACCGGGGCAATTCCAGGCAGACGCCCCTGGGCTTCAGATTCGACCATGCATATCCAGTTTACTTCTTGCGCCGGCCTTGCCAGCCCGCGATCGCCTTCGGTGCGGAGGACTTCAGGGCTTCGCCCCGGCCGGACAGGCTGGGGTTGGTCATGAAGTAGTGCTGAGCGTTGAACGGCTCGGCACCGGGCTGCACTTCCATGCGCCGGGACGTTCCGTCCGCAAGAATCTCGTAGCTCTGCTGGTTATCGATCAGATTGCCCAGCATGATCTGCGAGAGGACCTGCTCATGCACCGTCCGGTTGATCAGAGGCACGAGTGTCTCGACCCGCCGGTCCAGGTTGCGCGGCATCATGTCCGCCGAGCCTATATAGACCAGCGCCTTGTCCGATGGAAGCCCGTGGCCGTTGCCGAAGCAGAAGATGCGGGAATGTTCGAGGAAGCGGCCGACGATGGACTTGACGCGGATATTGTCGGAAAGCCCCGGAACCTGCGGGCGCAGGCAGCAGATGCCGCGCACGACGAGGTCCACCTCCACGCCCGCCTGGCTGGCGCGGTAGAGCGCGTCGATGATGTCGGGATCGACCAGCGAGTTCATCTTCATCCAGATCGCCGCCGGCGCGCCGTTCTTGGCATGGGCGATCTCCTCGTCGATGTGACGCAGGATGCGCGGGCGTAGCGTATAGGGCGAGAAGGCGAGCTTCATGCCGGCCTCCGGCTCGCCGTAGCCGGTGATGAAGTTGAAAATGTTCGCCATGTCGCTGGCGATGGTCGGGTTGCAGGTGAAGAAGGAAAGGTCCGTGTAGATCTTCGCCGTGACGGGGTGGTAGTTGCCCGTGCCGAGGTGGCAATAGGTCCTGAGCCTGCCCTCCTCGCGGCGCACGACCATCGACATCTTGGCGTGGGTCTTCAGCTCGATGAAGCCGAAGACGACCTGCACGCCGGCGCGCTCGAGGTCGCGCGCCCAGCGGATGTTCGCCTCCTCGTCGAAGCGGGCCTTCAGTTCCACCAGCGCCGTCACCGACTTGCCGGCCTCGGCGGCGTCGATCAGCGCGCGCACGATGGGGCTGTCGTTGGAGGTGCGGTAGAGCGTCTGCTTTATCGCCAGGACGTCAGGATCGCGCGCAGCCTGGAGAAGGAACTGGACCACCACGTCGAAGCTTTCGTAGGGGTGGTGGACGACCATGTCCTTTTCGCGGATGGCGGCGAGGCAGTCTCCGGCGTGCTCTCGGACACGTTCGGGAAATCGGGCATTGTAGGGCTCGAACCTCAGGTCGTCGCGCGGCGCCTTGGCGATCTCCGACAGCGTGTTGAGGGCGAGCAGGCCCGGCAGGACCGCGACGCGGTTGTCCGGCACGTTCAGCTCGCCGACCACGAAGCGGCGCAGCGATTCCGGCATCTCCGAGTCGGTCTCGATGCGGATCACCGAGCCGCGGCGGCGGCGCTTCAGCGCCGTCTCGAAGAAGCGCACGAGGTCTTCCGCCTCTTCCTCCACTTCGATATCGCTGTCGCGGATGATGCGGAACGTACCCGAGCCGCGCACGATATAGCCGGGGAAGAGCTTGCCGATAAAGAGGCCGACGGCATCCTCCAGCGTGATGTAGCGGATCGCGCCGCCGGCATCCGGCAGGCGGATGAAGCGATCGAGCGCGACGGGCAGGCGCAGCAGTGCCGTCATCGGCTCCTTGCCCGTCGTGCTTTCGAGCTGGAGGCCGATGGAGAAGCCGAGGTTGGGGATGAAGGGGAACGGGTGCGCCGGATCGATGGAGAGCGGCGTCAGCACCGGGAAGATCGACTGGGTGAATTCCTGCTGCAGCCAGACCCGGTCGTCGCTGGAAAGCGCCGTCGGGCGGACGATGAGGATGTCTTCCTTGGCGAGATATTGCTGGAGCACGGCGAGCGAGGCCTGCTGCTCCATCTGCAGATTGTCGATCTCCTTCAGGATATCGTCGAGCTGTTCGGCGGAGGTCTTGCCGTCCGGGCTGCGGATGCCGACGCCCTGGCGCACCTGGCCTTCGAGGCCGGCGACGCGCACCATGAAGAATTCGTCGAGATTGGCCGCCGAGATGGAGAGGAACCGCACGCGCTCCAGCAGCGGATGGGCGGTGTTCAGCGTTTCCTCGAGGACGCGGCGGTTGAACTGGAGCCAGGAGAATTCGCGGTTGATGAAGCGCTCGGGGCTCGCCATCAGCGCCTCGATATCGGCGGAAGCGCCATCGGGAACCACGCCCTCGGCGGGCTTTTCCTGAGAAAGATCGGAAGTCGCTGTATCCATTGGATGTTCCGCCCGGTTGGCCACCTGTTCGACGCCGCTTCGAACGGGAAAGGATTTATGCTTTTCCACGAAGCGCTTAGCGCAGTTTGACGACAGAACTGTGACAGTCAATCGGGGACGGCGGAATTCGGAGGACAATCGTGTTGCCCCTCAGTCCTCCCCGCCCACCATTTCCCCCAGCACCTCCTGCGCCAGCGCCCGCGTGATGCGGCTGCCGCGGGCGAGCGCGAGGCGGTCGAGCCGTTCCACCAGCGTCTGCGCGGCCTCCAGCGAGCGCTCCATGCGCGCCACGATATAGGCCACCAGCTTCTCGTCGACGAAGAGCTGGCGGTCGGCGAAGAGTTTCACGATGACCTGCGAGAGCAGTTCGTCGTCCGGCTCGCCGATCTCCACCACCGTCGCCGCCTTGAGGCGCGAGCGCAGGTCCGGCAGGTCGACCGGCCAGGACATCGGCCAGAGCCGGCTGGTGATGAGCAGCGTGTGGCCGTTCTGGCGCACATTGTTGATGACGTGGAAGAGCGTGCGGTCGTCGAAACCCTTGCGGTCGGCATCCTCGATGAGGACGGGGCCCTGCTCGGCCGCCGCTTCCGCCCCCCTGCCCGGCTCCGCCTCAATCAGCGCCGCGCCCGCCTTCTCGCGCCAGATCGCGGCGAGGTGCGACTTGCCCGAGCCGATCGGCCCGGCGATGATGACAACGGGCGACGGCCAGTGCGGCCAGGCGTCGATCATCGCGACGGCCGCGTTCACGGGCTCGGCGACGAGCAGGTCGTCGCGGCCCGTCGCGGGATCGTGCCCGAAGGCCAGCGGCAACTGTTCGGCTGTCTTGCGCGACGTCATGGACATTACTCGGTACTCTGGACTCTTGCCGCCTACTCGTCTTCCGGCGTGCTCTCTTCGAGAAGGATGGGCTTGCTGCTGCCATAATAGAGGTCGCTGTCAAGGTAGCGCCGGAGGCCGAAGCGGACAAGCACGCCCACGGCCGCCGCCGCCGGCACCGCGATCATCAGCCCGACGAAGCCGAAGAGCGCGCCGAAGGCGACGAGCGCGAACATCAGCCAGACCGGATGCAGCCCGACGCGCGAGCCGACGAGCTTCGGCTGGAGGATGTTGCCCTCGATGAACTGGCCGGAGAAGAAGATGACGGCGACGAGCACGACCATCCAGTAATCCGGCCAGAACTGCACGACGGCGACGCCGATGGCGAGCACCAGCCCGACCAAGGAGCCGACATAGGGGATGAAACTGATGAGGCCGGCGAAAAGGCCGATCAGCAGGCCGAAATTGAGGCCGGCGAAGGACAGGCCGATGCCGTAGTAGAGGCCGAGGATGATGCAGATGGAGCCCTGCCCGCGCACGAAGCCGGCGATCGCCGCATCCATCTCGGAAGCGATCTGGCGGACATTGTCGACATAGTCGCGCGGCACCCAGCTATCCACCTTGGCGATCATGCGGTCCCAGTCGAGCAGGAGATAGAAGGCGACGACGGGGGTGACGACCAGCAGCGAGACGATGTTGACCAGCGCCATGCCGGAATTCCAGAGCTGCTTGAACACCGTGCCGAGGAAGCCCGCGCCCTCGGCGAGGATGGAGGAGAAGCTCTGCTTGATCGTGCCCATCTGGCTGCTGATCCATTTGGGCAGGAGGTCCGGGTTGAAGCTCGCCACCAGTTCCTGGAGCTGCGTGACGTAGCCCGGCAGCTTTTCGAGGAAATCGGCGGCCTGGGTCGCCAGCAGCGGAATGACGATCATCAGCGACAGCGCGAAGAGCACGACAAAGGCGACGAGGATCACCACCGTCGCCATCATGCGGGACAGGCCGATGCGCTCCAGCCGGTCCGCCACCGGATCGAGGAAATAGGCGAGCGCCATGCCGGCGATGAAGGGCAGCAGGATATCGGAGAAGACGAGCAGGAAGAGGATGAAGCAGACGAGCGCGATGAGCCAGAACACCGCCTGCCGCTTCAATCCCGCGCCGCTGATATGGGCTGCCATCGTGGTTCTTCCCGTGTTTGCGCCGTTTGCAGAGCAGATAGGATGCGGGGCCGAGAAAGGTCAAGGCTCGGCGGGGAAATGGCCCGATGCCCGTTTTCGAGGCGACAGCCTCTCATCCGACTGCCGCCACCTTCTCCTTGGCTGCGAGGAGAAGGGATATGCCGCGCCGTTTTCCCCGATTTCCCCGTTGCCCAGGGCAGGCCCCCTCTCCCCGCCTGCGGGGAGAGGGCCAGGGTGAGGGGCAACTTCCACGGCAGGCCCTTGCGGCAAATCGGTGAAAAAATCCCCGCATTCCCGGCATTCTTCTTGCACTTGTCCCCCCATCATGCCAATCGGGCGCGAAGAGCGCGCGAGCCGGAGACGAGAGCATGAGCCAGTCGGAAAAGAACGGTTTGACCTATAGCGATGCGGGCGTCGATATCGACGCGGGCAACCTGATGGTCGAGAAGATCAAGCCGGCGGTGCGCTCCACGCGCCGCCCGGGCGCGGATGGAGAGATCGGCGGCTTCGGCGGCCTCTTCGACCTCAAGGCGGCCGGCTTCAAGGATCCGGTGCTGGTGGCGGCCAATGACGGCGTCGGCACCAAGCTGAAGATCGCCATCGACGCGGACCGCCACGACACCGTCGGCATCGACCTCGTCGCCATGTGCGTCAACGACCTCGTGGTGCAGGGCGCCGAACCCCTCTTCTTCCTCGATTATTTCGCCACCGGCAAGCTGGACCCGGCACAGGGCGCGGCCATCGTCGAGGGCATCGCCGAGGGCTGCCGGCAGGCGGGCTGCGCGCTGATCGGCGGCGAGACCGCCGAAATGCCCGGCATGTACTCGCATGGCGACTATGACCTTGCCGGCTTCGCCGTCGGCGCGGCCGAGCGCGGGCAGCTTCTGCCGGCGGGCGACATCGCCGAAGGCGACGTCATCCTCGGCCTTGCCTCCTCGGGCGTCCACTCCAACGGCTATTCGCTGGTGCGCAAGATCGTCACGCTCTCGGGCCTCGGTTGGGATGCGCCCGCCCCGTTCGACAGCGAGAAGAGCCTTGGCGAGGCACTGCTGGCGCCGACGAGGATCTATGTGAAGCCGCTGCTCAAGGCGATCCGCGAGACGGGCGCGATCAAGGCGCTGGCGCATATCACCGGCGGCGGCTTCCCGGAGAACATTCCGCGCGTGCTGCCGAAGCACCTTGCCGCCGAGATCGACCTTGGTGCCGTCAAGGCCCCCGCAGTCTTCTCCTGGCTTGCCAGGACGGGCGGCGTGGAAGCGAAGGAAATGCTGCGCACCTTCAACTGCGGCGTCGGCATGATCGCCGTCGTTCCGGCCGACAAGGCCGATGCGGTCTCCGCCGCACTTGCCGCCGAAGGTGAAACCGTCTTCCGCCTCGGCCGCATGATCGCCCGCGAAGAGGGCGCGGCCGGCACGATCTACAAGGGCACGCTCGCCCTATGACATCGCCCCGCAAGCGCGTCGTCGCCTTCATTTCCGGCGGCGGCTCCAACATGCTGGCGCTGGCGAAGGCGGCCGAGGCGCCGGATTTTCCGGCCGAGATCGTCGCCGTCTTCTCCGACAAGGCGGACGCCGGGGGACTGGCGAGGGCCGAGGCGCTCGGCATCGCGACCCGCACCTTCCTGCGCAGGGATTTTGCCAGCAAGGAAGCGCATGAGGCGGCGATCCTCGACGCGCTCGACGCGCTCGCGCCCGATATCATCTGCCTCGCCGGCTATATGCGCCTGCTCTCCGGCACCTTCATCAATCGTCATGAAGGCCGCATCCTCAACATCCACCCCTCCCTGCTGCCGCTCTTCCCCGGCCTCCACACGCACCAGCGCGCCATCGACGCCGGCATGCGCCTTGCCGGCTGCACGGTGCATTTCGTGACGGAGGGCATGGACGAGGGCCCGGTGATCGTGCAGGCCGCCGTGCCGGTCCTGCCGGCCGATACGGCCGACACGCTGGCCGCCCGCGTGCTGACGGTGGAGCATCGCAGCTATCCGCTGGCGCTGCGTCTCGTCGCGGAAGGCAAGGTGCGCATGGAGGGCGGCAAGGCCGTGGCCTCCGGCGACCTGCCGCAGGTGGACGGCGCGCATCTGATCTCGCCGGCAGCACTTTAGGGCGGCATACCCCCCTCAGATGACGAGGATCGGCGCCTTGCCCTTCACCCGGTCGTAGAGGTCGATCACATCCTGGTTGAGCATGCGCACGCAGCCCGAGGAGACGGCCTTGCCGATGGACTTCCATTCCGGCGAGCCGTGCAGGCGGTAGAGCGTGTCCTGGCCGTTCTGGAAGATGTAGAGCGCGCGGGCGCCGAGCGGGTTGTTGAGGCCGCCGGGCATGCCGCCGTTGGCGCCGGAATATTTCACGAGTTCCGGCTGGCGCTTGACCATCTCGTCCGGCGGCGTCCATTTCGGCCAGGCCTGCTTCCACTGGATGACGCCGCGGCCCGACCAGGCGAAGCCCTGCCGGCCGATGCCGACGCCGTAGCGCATGGCGCGGCCCGACGGCAGGATGAGATAGAGGAAGCGGTTGCCGGTATCGACGATGATCGTGCCCGGCTTCTCAGCGAAAGGGCTTTCCACCTCCTGCCGGTAGAACCGCGCGTCGATCTGCTGGTAGGGCACGGCCGGCACCTGGAAGCCCCCGTCGTTCACCGGGCCGTAGATCGCCGCGTAGCGCGAGGATTCGGGCAGCAGGCCGGAAGGCGGCGTCTGGCCGTAGAGGCCGATCGGCTGGCGGTTGTCGATATATTCCGGCCGGCCCTCCAGCGCGGGATTGCGGAAATAGGGCCGCGTTTCCTCGCGGAAACGATCCGTGTTCATGGACGAGGTGCAGCCTGCCAGGCCGCTTGCCATGGCAAGGCCGGAGAACTGGAGGAAGCGGCGGCGGGAAAGCGCGGTATCGGTCATGAAAGCGTGGGCACCCGTTTATCGGAAAGGCAGGATGAACGAAGAGGCTGAATCACCAACTAACAAAAGGCCAATTGGGTCCGCAATCCTGCCCTAATTGTGGCAGCCCCGACTGGCCCGAGGCTTGCGCGCCGCGATTTCCACCCGCTGTCACCCGAAGGTCACTCTACCAAAGTGGCGCTTTACGCTGTATCCCGGATGAACGAAGTTCCGGGAAACGGAGACCGCGACGGGATGGACGCGAGCATATTGAAGGATGCGGGCTTTGTGCCGCTCGACGAGGCAGGCTGGCGCAAACTGGCCGAAAAGGCGCTGAAAGGCGCGGATTTCGAGGCGACACTCGTCTCGCACAGCGACGACGGCCTTGCCATCCAGCCGATCTACAGCCGCCGGGAGGGCGCCGCGCCCCTCGCCCACGGCCATGCCGATACGCCGCACGCGGGCGGCACCTGGACCGTCAGCCAGCGCCGCGACGATGCCGACCTTGCCCGCGCCCGCGCGCAGATGGCCGACGATCTCGAAAACGGGGCGACCGGCATTTCCCTCGTCTTCCGCGGCAGCGCCGCCGCCCATGGCACGGGCATTGCCGCCGGCAGCGAGACCGCCTTCCGCAAGACCGCAGCCTCCCGCGCCGCAGCCCCCTTCTCGCTCCGCCTCGAGGCCGGCTTCGCCGGCAGGGCGCTTGCGACGACGCTTGCCCGCGCGCTCGCCGATGCGGGGGCGCGGACGGCGCCGGTGCATTTCGGGCTCGATCCCTTCTCCACGGCGCTCGGCGGCGGCCCCGACGAGAGCGGCACGCTCGCCGGCATTGCCAAGGAGCTGATCGGCTTCGGCTTTTCCGGCTCGGTGCTGAATGCCGACGGGCGGCTGGCGCACAATGCGGGAGCGAGCGAGGCGCTGGAGCTTGCCATCGTCACGGCTGCGCTGGCGGAAAGCCTGCGCCTGCTCGACGCGGCGGGCGTCGCGCCGGAGGACGCCTTCGCGGCGACCTCGCTGTCGCTTGCCGCCGACCAGGACCAGTTCCTCACCACGGCGAAGATGCGCGCGGCGCGGCTGGTCCATGCCCGCATGCAGGCGGCCTGCGGCATTTCCGAGCCGAAGCCGGCGCATATCCACGCCGAGACGAGCTGGCGCATGCTGACGCGGCGCGACGCGGAAACCAATATCCTGCGCAACACCATCGCCGTCTTTTCCGCCGGCACCGGCGGAGCGGACGAGATCACCGTGCTGCCGCACACGCTGGCGCTCGGCCTGCCCGATCCCCTCGCCCGCCGCATCGCCCGCAACACGCAGGTCGTGCTGATCACCGAAAGCAACCTCGCCCATGTCGCCGACCCCGCCGCCGGCGCGGGCGGCATCGAGGCGCTGACGGAGGGGCTGGCGGAAAAGGCGTGGGAAATCTTTGCGGATATCGAGAAGACGGGCGGGCTTTCCGCCGCCATCGCCTCGGGCGCGGTGCAGGCCATGGTCGATGCGGCGCGGACGGCGCGCAGGGCACGGCCCATCGTCGGCACGACGCTGTTTCCGCTGAAGGACGAGCGGCCGGCGGCGGTGCTCGCGCCGCTCGAGGAGACGGCAGCGGCGGGGCTTCGGCCGGTGCTGCTGGCCGATTGCGTGGAGGCGGCGTGATGGGGATGCCGGTCGGGAACAATTGTCGTGCGGATGGATGGATCCTCGGGTCGAGCCCGAGCGGTAAGCGCATCCCGGCCGCAGGCCGCAACGCTTCGTCTCTCCATCAACCATCTCCGCACCCTCGCCCCCCCATCGCAGGAGCCGCCGCATGAGCCGGATCCCCGACTTCTCCTCCATCCCATGGTCGAAGCCGGCGGCACCCACGGCCACCGGCGGGGCCGTATGGGCGACGCCGGAGGACATCGCCGTCAAGGACGCCTATGGCGAAGCGGACCTTGCGGGCCTTTCCTATCTCGACACATGGCCAGGCGCGGCGCCCTATCTGCGCGGCCCCTACCCGACCATGTATGTCCAGCAGCCCTGGACGATCCGGCAATATGCCGGCTTCTCGACGGCGGAGGAATCCAACGCCTTCTACCGGCGCAATCTGGCGGCCGGGCAGAAGGGCCTTTCCGTCGCCTTCGACCTTGCCACCCACCGGGGCTATGACAGCGACCATCCGCGCGTTGCCGGCGACGTCGGCATGGCGGGCGTCGCGATCGATTCCATCCTCGACATGCGCCAGCTCTTCGACGGCATTCCGCTCGATCAGATGAGCGTGTCCATGACCATGAACGGCGCGGTACTGCCGATCATGGCGCTCTTCATCGTGGCGGCGGAGGAACAGGGCGTCTCCGAGGACAAGCTGTCCGGGACCATCCAGAACGACATCCTCAAGGAGTTCATGGTCCGCAACACCTATATCTACCCGCCGCAGCCCTCGATGCGGATCATCTCCGACATCTTCAGCTATACCAGCCGGCGCATGCCCAAGTTCAACTCCATCTCGATCTCCGGCTACCACATGCAGGAGGCCGGGGCGACGGCGGACCTTGAGCTCGCCTATACCATCGCCGACGGCATCGAATATGCCCGCGCCGGGGTTGCCGCCGGGCTCGATATCGACACTTTCGCGCCGCGCCTTTCCTTCTTCTGGGCGATCGGCATGAACTTCTTCATGGAAGTCGCCAAGATGCGTGCCGCGCGCCTCATCTGGGCCGCGCTGATGAAGCGGAACTTTTCGCCGAAGGATGCCCGGTCGCTGGCGCTGCGCACCCATTGCCAGACCTCCGGATGGTCGCTGACGGCGCAGGACCCGATGAACAACGTCATGCGCACCATGGTGGAGGCGATGGCGGCGACGCAGGGCCATACCCAGTCGCTGCACACCAACTCCTTCGACGAGGCGCTGGCGCTGCCGACCGACCATTCCGCCCGCATCGCCCGCAACACGCAGATCCTCCTCCAGAAGGAGAGCGGCACGACGCGCATCATCGACCCCTGGGGCGGCTCGGCCTATGTCGAGCGGCTGACGCACGACCTTGCGGCCCGCGCGCTCTCCCATATCGAGGAGGTGGAGGCGCTCGGCGGCATGGCCAAGGCCATCGAGAAGGGCATTCCCAAGCTGCGCATCGAGGAAGCGGCCGCCCGCACGCAGGCGCGCATCGACTCGGGCCACCAGACCGTCGTCGGCGTCAACTTCTCGCGGCCCGAGCGCGACATCGAGGTGGACGTGCTGAAGGTCGACAATTCCGAGGTGCGCGCCCGCCAGCTCGCAAAGCTCCAGCAGCTCAAGGGCACGCGCGACACGGCGGCGGCCGAAAGCGCGCTTGACCGGCTGACGGAGGTCGCGAAAAGCGGCGACGGCAACCTGTTGGAATTTGCGGTGAAGGCGGCGCGGGCGCGGGCGACGGTGGGCGAGATCGCCTTCGCGCTGGAAAGGGCCTTCGGCCGGCATGTCGCGGAGATCCGCACGATCTCCGGCGTCTACCGCAAGGAGATGGGCGCGGACGACCGGGCCTTCAACGCTGCCGCCGACAAGGTCGCCGCCTTCGAGAAGTTGAGGCACGAGAAGCCGACCATCCTCGTCGCCAAGATGGGGCAGGACGGGCACGACCGCGGCCAGAAGGTCATTGCCAGCGCCTTCGCCGACCTCGGCTTCCATGTCGTCGTCGGGGCGATGTTCCAGACGCCGGAAGAAGTGGCGGAACTCGCCATCCGCGAGGGCGCGCATATCGTCGGCGCCTCCTCGCTCGCCGCCGGGCACCTGACGCTGGTGCCCGAGCTGAAGGCCGCCCTCGTCAAGCGCGGCGCGCGCGACATGCTGATCGCCGTCGGCGGCGTCATCCCGCCGCAGGATTTTCCTGCGCTGGAGAAAGCCGGGGCCGATGCGATCTTCCCGCCGGGAACCGTCATCGCGGACGCCGCCTCGGCACTGATCGATCGGCTGATGGCCTGAGCGGTCGCCGCCTTGCGGCTGGCCGGCGCATTCGAAGTTTGCCCCTCACCCTAACCCTCTCCCCGCAAGCGGGGAGAGGGGACTTGCCCTACGCAACGTTGGAGAGTTGAGGAAAACGGTCCGGCATATCCCTTCTTCCCGCCTGCGGGGATAAGGTGGCCGGCAGGCCGGATGAGGGGCATGCCCACCACGCGAAGCAGCCGGTTATTTCCAAGCAGAGGCGACCATCCGCCAGATGCCGGCCTTTGTGAACGCTGTGTCAATCCGCGAGGCAATTGCGATTTCCGCGCGCGGGCGGTACGCCAGCCAGACACAACCGAAACGAGGTGACGCAATGCTCGTCAACGGCAAATGGACGGAAGACTGGCAGCCGGTTCAGGCGACGGACGCCAAGGGCGGCTTCGTGCGGCAGGTATCGAGCTTCCGTAACTGGGTGACGCCGGACGGCAGCGCCGGCCCGACGGGCGAAGGCGGCTTTGCCGCCGAAAGCGGCCGCTACCATCTCTATGTCGCGCTCATCTGCCCCTGGGCCTCGCGCACGCTGATCGCCCGCAAGCTGAAGAAGCTCGATGACGTCATAACCGTTTCCGTCGTCGAACCCTCGCTTTCAGAGCAGGGCTGGCGCTTCGGCGATTTTCCGGGTTCGAACCGCGACGAGCTCAACGGCGCGACCTATCTCCACGAGCTCTATTCCCGCGCCGAGCCGACCTTCACCGGCCGCGCCACCGTGCCCGTCCTGTGGGACAAGCAGAAGAAGACCATCGTTAACAACGAATCCGCCGATATCGTGCGGATGCTCAACACCGGCTTCGGGCCGCTGGCGGACGAGAGCGTCGACCTCTATCCCGAGGAACTGCGCGGCGAGATCGACGTCCTCAACGAGCGCATCTATCCCGCGCTCAACAACGGCGTCTACCGCGCCGGCTTCGCCACCACGCAGGTCGCCTACGAGGAAGCCTATCAGGGCGTCTTCGCCATGCTGGACGAACTGGAAGCGCGCCTTGCCGACGGCCGGCCGTTCCTGACGGGCAACACCTTCACCGAGGCCGACATCCGCCTCTTCGTCACGCTCATCCGCTTCGACGCGGCCTATTACGGCCTCTTCAAGTGCAACCGCCAGCGCCTTGCCGACTATGCGGCGCTCCCGGCCTACACGAAGCGCGTGCTCGACCTCCCTGGCGTGCGAGACACGGTCAACATCGACCACATCAAGCACGGCTACTATTCCATCAAGTCGCTGAACCCGAACCGCATCGTGCCGCTCGGGCCCGATCTTTCGGCGCTGGGTCTCTGACATGCAGATAACCGTATGGGCGGTGACGATACTTGGGCTGATGGCGACTTTTCCGGAAGCGCTTCGCGTCTACCGTAAATACGGGCCGCTGCTTGCCGGCGTGATCTGGCTTGTCCTCGTTGCGATCATCTGGGTCTACGCTTTTGCCATCATGATGGGCTTGGAGACGCCGCTCCCCACTTACCTCATCGTCACGCATCTGCTGCTGGTGATTGTCGCTCCGGCCGTGCTGGCGATTCATATGGGGCGCAAGTACAATATGTCGGTCGGCGTTTTCATGGGCGGCATGCTGCTGCCCCTCACCTTCGCCATTCAAACGATGCTGTATTTCCGCCATCATGGAGGCCAGTCCTAAGCCTCCTTCGCCTCCACCATCGCCATCAGCGTTTCCAGCCGGTCGGCGTCGGCCGGCAGCTTGTCCTGCCGCAGGCGGGCGATGCGGGGGAAGCGCATGGCGACGCCGGACTTGTGGCGGGTGGAGCGGTTGATGCCCTCGAAGGCGACTTCCAGCACGAAGCCGTAGCCGGGTTCGGCGCGGACGGCCCGCACCGGGCCGAAGCGCTCGGTCGTGTTGTTGCGCACATAGCGGTCGAGCACTTCGAGCTCGGCATCGGTGAAGCCGAAATAGGCCTTCCCGACCGGTACCAGCACGTCGCCGTCCGGCCCCTCCGTCCAGACGCCGAAGGTGAAGTCGGAATAGTAGCTGGAGCGCTTGCCGTGGCCGCGCTGGGCATACATCATCACCGCGTCGATATTGTAGGGATCGCGCTTCCACTTGAACCACGGCCCCTTCATGCGGCCGGCCTGATAGGCGCTGTCGCGGCGCTTGATCATCACGCCCTCGATGACGGGATCGGGCGGCGCGCGGCGAAGGCTGTCCAGCGTCTCCCAGCTTTCGAAGGGAACGAGCGGGGAAAGGTCGAACCGGTCGTGCGAAGCCTTGCCGATGATATCCGCAAGGCGCGCGCGGCGCTCGAGGAACGGCGCCGGGCGGATGTCGGTCTCGCCGTCGAAGAGCATGTCGTAGGCGCGCACGAAGGCGGGGTATTCGTCCAGCATCCGCGCATTGACGGTCTTGCGGTTGAGGCGCTGCTGGAGATCGGAGAAGGTACGCGTCGGGCTGTTCATGCGCGCCGTGCCGCCGACCAGAAGCTCGCCATCCACCACGCCTTCAAAATCGATCGCCTCCAGCACGTCCGGGAAGGCGCCGGAAATGTCGTCGCCGGAACGGGAATAGAGCCGGCGCGTCGTGCCGGATGACGAGAGCTGCACGCGGATGCCGTCCCATTTCCATTCGGCGGCGAAATCGGCGGGGTCGAGCGCGTCGAGATCGCCCTCGCCCACCGGATTGGCGAGCATGACGGAATGGAAGATCGCGGGCGTCGCCAGCACCGGGCGCTCCGCCCTGCCCTCCAGCCAGGCGAAGAGCGGCTCGTAGGGCGGCTGGAGCCCGTGCCACAGGGTCTCGATCTCGGTGACGTCCCGGCCGGAAAAATCGGCGAGCGCCTGCTTGGCGAGCCGGGCGGAAACACCGATGCGCAGGCCGCCGGTCGCAAGCTTCAGGAAGGCGAAGCGGGCGGAGGGATCGAGCCGGTCGAGCAGGTCCCGCACCGCGCCGCGCACTTCGGTACGGCCGAGCGCGTTCATGCGGGCGACGACCGCGCCGAGCCGCGGCTGGTCGTCGTCGGCCACGCGCTCCTTGCGCTCCTGGTCCCAGACGAGCGCGATGGTCTCGGCAAGGTCCCCGACATAATCGTAGGAATAGCGGAACAGCACCTCGTCCATGCGCTCCAGCACCAGTTCGCGCAGCAGCGCCGGCTTGACGCTCTTCAGGTCCAGCGTGCCGGCGATGGCGGCAAGGCCGTAGCCGCGGTCGGGATCGGGCGTGTCCCGAAAATAGTCGGCCAGCAGCTTCAGTTTGCCGTTGCGCGAGGGGGTTAGGACGAGGCGGTCGAGAAGGGTGGCGAAAGCTCTCATGGGCGGCGGCCTTTCGCGGCTTTGCCCCTCACCCTAACCCTCTTTCCGCGAGCGGGGAGAGGGGACGCGCCCCATGCCACCGTGGAGAACTGGGAAAGCGACGTGGCATGCTTCCTTCTCCCCGCAGCCAAGGAGAAGGTGCCCGGCAGGGCGGATGAGGGGCAAACGCTCAAAACCATTCAATCCCCCTCATCCTCATAGCCCACCAGATGCAGCGGGCGCGCCGGAATGCCGGCGAGCTCGCACCAGCGCACCAGCGCCTCCTCGCGGCCATGCGTCACCCAGACCTCCTGCGGCGCGAGTTCGCGGATCGTCTCGGTCAGCTCCGGCCAGTCGCAATGGTCGGAGATGACCAGCGGCAGCTCGACGCCGCCCTGCTTGGCGCGCTGGCGCACCATCATCCAGCCGGAGGCGAAGGCGACGAGCGGTTCGTTGAAGCGCCGCGCCCAGCGGTCGGCGAAGGCCGAGGGCGGGCCGACGATGACGGCGCCGCGGAAATCGGCGGGGCTGCTTTTCTCGATCGTCGCGGGGCGCAGCTCGCCGAGATCGATGCCGCGGCTGACATAGTAGTCGCACAGATGAGCGAGCGAGCCGTGGATATAAACCGGCGCATCGTAGCCGCAATCGCGCAGCAGGCGGATGACGCGCTGCGCCTTGCCGAGCGAATAGGCGCCGAGAAGATGGCTGCGCTCGGGAAACTGCCGAAGCGAGGTCAGCAGCTTGCCCATCTCGGCCTTCGGCTCGGGATGGTGGAAGACCGGCAGGCCGAAGGTCGCCTCGGTGATGAAGATATCGCAGGGCACCGGCTCGTAGGGCGTGCAGGTCGGGTCGGCGCCGCGCTTGTAGTCGCCCGAGGCGACGATCCGCAGACCGTCCTTCTCGACGGCGATCTGCGCCGAGCCCAGCACATGGCCCGCCGGATGGAAGGAGACGGTGACGCCGGCAAGGTCGATGCGCTCGCCGAAGCTGGCGGCCTGCATGGAACCGCAGAAGTCCTCGCCGTAGCGGATCGCCATGATGTCCAGCGTCTCCCGCGTCGCCAGTACCGCGCCGTGGCCGGCGCGGGCATGGTCGGAATGGCCATGGGTGATCAGCGCCCGTCCGACTGGGCGGATCGGATCGATATAGAAATCGCCTGCGGGGCAATAGAGGCCGGCGGGCGCCGGACGAAGGAGCTGGTCGGGCTTCATGACGGGAAAGATAGGCGTTTTCACGCCGTCTGCCAGTGGGAGGCCCGCGGGCCTCACCACATGGCGCGCCTTCTATGCGATCGCCAGCATGCCCGCCCGCAGCGCCTGCATGTCGACGGCGGAAAGCTGGGCGTCGACCTTCTCGTGCGTTTCCTTCCAGATGGGAAAGGCCCGGGCAAGCAGGTGGCGGCCGTCCTGCGTCAAGCGCAGGAGGCGGCCGCGGCGGTCGCGCGGGTCGGGCTCGACGGTGACGAGGCCGCGGCGCTCGAGGGGCTTGAGGGCGGCCGTCAGCGTGGTGCGGTCCATAGCCAGCACGGCGGCGACGGGGCCCATGGGCGGCGGCTCGGGGCGGTTCAGCGCCATCAGAAGCGAGAACTGGCCGTTGGTGAGGCCGAGCGGGCGCAGCGCATCGTCGAAGCGGCGGGCAAGCGCCCTCGCCGCGCGCTGGGCATGCAGGCACAGGCAATGATCGCGGACGAAAAGCGTGGTCTCGAAGGGAATCATGACATCGTCGGACATGATTCCTACTGTTGATATCAACATAACAAAGTCAAGAGGCGCGAGTGGAAAGCGCGAAGAATATCAGAGACTGGGAATGCAGAGGATCGCCTGGAGGGCGCGCGGGTCGATGGGGCGGCTGAGATAGAAGCCCTGGATCTCGTCGCAGCCCGCCTCGCGCAGGAAATCCATCTGCTCGCGCGTCTCCACTCCTTCGGCGATGACGCGCAGCTGCAGCGAATGGGCGAGCGAGATGACGGCGCGGGCGATGGCGGCGTCGTCGCCGTCATCCGGCAGATCCTGCACGAAGGACCGATCGATCTTCAGGCGGCCGACGGGAAAGCGCTTCAGCGAGGCGAGGCTGGAATAGCCCGTACCGAAATCGTCGATGGCGAGATGCACGCCAAGCTGCTCCAGCCGGTGCATGGTCCCTACCGCCTGCTGCACGTCCTCCATGATCATGCTCTCGGTCAGCTCCAGCTCGAGATAGCGCGCCTCCAGCCCGCTTTCCGAAAGAGCGGCGGCAACGCGCTCCACCCAGTCCTTCTCCTGGAACTGCCGGGCTGAGACGTTGACGCTGACGACGATGGACGGCAGGCCGGCATCCTGCCATGCCTTATTCTGCCGACAGGCCTCGCGCAGCGTCCAGTCGCCGATCGGGCCGATGAGGCCGGTCTCCTCGGCAAGCGGAATGAAATCGCCGGGCGCGACGAGACCGCGCTCGGGATGGCGCCAGCGGATCAGCGCCTCGACGGCGAAGATGCGGCCAGTGGCAAGGTCCATCTGCGGCTGGTATTGCAGGAAGAGCTCGGATCGGGCGAGCGCGCGGCGCAGCTCCTCCTGCTGCACCAGCTTCTCATGAGCGCGATTGGCGAGCTCGGCGGTGAAGACCTGCACGGCATCGCGGCCGATCTCCTTGGCGCGATACATGGCGGCATCCGCTCTTGCCAGGAGCTCGGTGGCGTTGCGGCCGTGCTCGGGATAGGCGGCGACACCCATGCTGCAGGTGACCTGGAAGGCGCGGCCCTCGATCTCCACCGGCTCGGCTATGGCGTTGCGCACGGCATGCAGGCGATCCTCCACCGTCTCGCCCCGACGCATCGCGCCGCTGAGCAGCACCACGAATTCGTCGCCGCCGAGGCGCACGATGCTGTCGCTCGCCCGCACGCAGTTCATCATGCGCGCGGCGACGATCTTCAGCAGCTCGTCGCCGGCATGGTGGCCGAGGCTGTCGTTGACCAGCTTGAAATTGTCGAGGTCGAGGAAGGCGAGCGTCATGGTGCCGCCGCACTCGTCGGCCGCCTCGATGGCGGAGGCGACGCGCTCGTCGAGCATGCTGCGGTTCGGCAGGCCCGTAAGCGTGTCGTGATGGGCCATGAACTGGATGCTGTCTTCCGCCTCCTTGCGCTCGATGGCGATGCCTGCGATGTGCGTCGCCATGCCGACGAGCTTGGTGCATTCGGCGGAAGGTTCGCCCGGCGTGCGGGAATAGAGCGCGAAGCTGCCCAGCACCTTGCCCTGGTAGGAGCGGATGGGCGAGGACCAGCAGGCGCGGAAGCCGTAGGGCAGGACCAGTTCCCTGAAATCCGCCCAGAGCGGATCGGTCGCGATATCGCTGACGATGACGGGCTCGCCCCGCCACATGGCCGTGCCGCAGGAACCCGCGGCCGGGCCGATCTCCGCGCCCTCAATCAGCCGGCAGAAGGCCGGATCGAGGTTCGGCGCGGCGCCGTTGACGATGTGCCTGCCGTCGGGCGCCAGCATGAGGATCGAGCCGGTGACGTCCGGCACATGGGCTTCGATGAGCAGGATGAGAGAGGAGAACACCTCGGGCAGCGGCGCCCCGAGCGCGATCATCTTCAGGAGATGCGCCTGGCCGAGATGGAGGCTCTCGGAGCGCTTGCGCTCGGTGATGTCGCGGGCGATGCCGACGATGCCGATCACCTCGCCGCCGGCATTGCGCACCGGCAGCTTGGAGGTGAGCAGCCATTTGAGCGTGCCGGAGGAATCGCGGATCAGCTCCTCCATGTCGAGCATGGCCTTGCCGGTGCGGATGATCTCCTGCTCGGTATTGAAGAAGCCGCGGGCGACATGCTCGGGATGGATGTCGAAATCGGTGAGGCCCTCCAGGCCGTCGATCCCCTCCCGGAGGTTGTCGTTGACGATCGCCCGGTTGGCGACGACGAAGCGGCTGTTGCGGTCCTTGAAATAGAGATAGTCCGGAACCTCGTCGATCATGGCCTCGAGCCAGATGGTCCGCTCGTTCTGCGCCGCCGCGAGAGGGAAGAGCCGCGCCGCTTCCGCGATGAGGCGCTGGCTCGCGGACATCAGGCGCGCCGTATCGTCGGCGCCCTCATTGCCAGGGTGGGACAGTTTCATCGGCATGGATGCTGCAATTCCCCAATGCAAGAGACGACACAACGGGTCGCATCCTCTTTCCGGAACGCCCGAAACTACACCTGAAGTCGTTATCCAACCCTAAAGGAAACCCGCGAAATGCGAGCGATCCGGCATTCTTGCCGGGAAAAGACAACCCAGGCGGGCAGGCGAAAAACGTGCCGTTCCGGCACAGTTCCGGCTGGCACGGTTCCTGCACCTGCGGCAGCAAGGAGCTTTCATGGTTACCAGACGGTTATTCCTCTCGGGCCTCGGCCTCGGCGCGGCGGGCGTCGCCACGGCGGCGGCGGGCGAGACGCGGCGACTGCCGGTGGTGGATATCGACCTGCGCGGCAGCATCGACGCGGCGGCGCACGGCCTCCGCCCCGGCGGGGGCGACCGCAAGAGCAAGGCCTTCGCCAAGCTCTTGCATGAGGCCGCCGCGAAGAACACGCCCGTCTTCCTGCCGCCCGGCGACTATGCGGTCTCGAACATCACGCTGCCGGACAATGTGCGGATCACCGGCGTGCCGGGCGCCACCCGCATCGTCTATGGCGGCGACGGCCACCTCTTCGCCGCCGATGGCGTCGGGCGGATCGAGCTTGCCAACCTGGTTATCGACGGGGCCAACCGCTGGCTGGACGACACGGTGCAGGGCCTGGTGCATCTGAGCAATGCGGCGACCGTCACCATCGAGAACTGCGAGATCAGGGGATCGTCGAAGACGGCGGTCTATCTCGAGCGCTCGGGCGGGCGCGTCGAGCGCAACCGCCTTTCGGGCGCCGCCGACCACGCGCTCCTTGCCGTGGAGAGCCACGACCTCTCCCTCACGGGCAACCAGGTCTTCGACTGCGGCAATGGCGGCATCCTGATCCATCGCTGGCAGAAGGGCCGGGACGGCACCATCGTTTCCGGCAACCGCATCGCCCGCATTGCCGCGACACGCGGCGGCACCGGCCAATATGGCAACGGCATCAACGTCTTCCGTGCCGACGACGTGATGATCTCGGGCAACCACATTTCCGGCTGCGCCTTCTCGGCGATCCGCTCCAATGCCGGCTCCAACGTGCAGATCGGCGGCAATACCTGCCTCGACAGCGGCGAGACGGCCATCTATTCGGAATTCGGCTTCGAAGGCGCCGTCGTCACCGGCAATCTCGTCGACGGGGCGGCCAACGGCATCGCCGTCGTCAACTTCAACGAGGGCGGGCGGCTTGCCAGCATCGCCGGCAACGTGGTGCGCAATCTCAGGCTCGAAGGGCCCTATGTTCACGACGGGGCCGGCTTCGGTTTCGGCATCGCGGTGGAGGCCGATGCCGCCGTTTCGGGAAACACCATCGAGAACGCGGCGAGATGGGGGCTGATGCTCGGCTGGGGACCCTATATGCGCGGCCTCGTCGTCAGCGGCAATCTCGTGCGGCGAAGCCCCGTCGGCTGCGGCGTGACGGTGGTGGAACAGGCCGGCTCGGCGCTGATCTCCGGCAACGTCTTCGAGGAAACGCCGGAGGCGGCCATTGCCGGCTTCCGCTGGAACGAGCGCGTCACCGGCGATCTGGCAAAGGACGGAATGTCACGAGCGCATCTGACGATAGAGCGGAACCGGACGGGCTGAGCCCGTCCCGGAATGCGCCTCTCCTTCCTGCCCGAACGGAGAGGCGCCATGGTGGATGAGGGGGCATCCTTCCGCGTGCTCCCTCATCCGCTTTTTCAGCCGCCGTGGGCTTCGTGGTTGCCCGAAGCGTCCCCGCCCTGTCCGGCGGCCGGCTTTGCGGCCTCGATCCTGAAATCCACGTCGAGCTTGCCGGCCTTTTCGAAGGTCAGCGTCGCCTTGAAGGTCTCGCCCTCCTTGAAGGGATGCTTGATCTTCATGAACATTACGTGGAGGCCGCCCGCCTTCAGCGCGACGGTGGCGCCGGCGGGGATCTCGATGCCGTCCGGCAGATGGCGCATCTTCATCACGTCGTTCTCCATGGCCATTTCATGGAGCTGCACGTCATCGGAAACGTCCGGCGCGGTGATGGAAACGAGGCGGTCGGCCTGCGTGCCCTTGTTGGTGATGGTCATGAAGCCGCCGCCGACGGGCTGGCCGGGAAGGGTCGCGCGCGAGGCCGGATGATCGACCAGCAGGTCCCCGACCATGAATTCATGGGCGAAGACGGCGGAGGCGGAAAGCGCGAGCGCGGCGAGGGTTGCAAGAATGCGTTTCATGGACATGTCCTTTGATTTCTCTATCGGCAAGAGGCGCGGCGGACACGGGGTCCTGCCGGGCCGGAGTTCCGGCGCGAGGCGCAAGCCGTCGCGCGGGCGGATCGATCAGGCGGACAGGAAGGGCGGAGCGCGGGGCGGAGCGCCGGGGCGCTCGCGGCGGGGATGAAGCGCCGCCTCCCCGGGCGGAAGGGCTGAGACGCGGCGGAAGACGAGCGCGGCACCGATAACATCGGACGGCGCGGGCATCAGGAGGCTGCCGCCAATACGGCAGGCCTCGCATTTGGTCGGCAGATGATGCCTGACCTTGCCGTCGACATGGTCGTTGAGGCAGATGTCACCGATCGTGCCGTCGGGCAGGACGTAGCGGGAAAGCTCGAAGACGTTCGGCTCCGCGGCGGAGACCGGCTGGTGGGCGAAGCCGACGAACAGCAGGGCGACCGCGCAGAGAATGCGCAGGCAAAGAGCCCGGCCTGTCATGCCTCGTGCCATCGTGCACCCCGTTCCCGCGCCAGTGCGGACAATTCGCCATTAGCCCCCTGCCCCCGGAAGGTCAATGCGGCAGGGAGCCCCGCCATCACCACAATTCATGGATCGATCAGGCGCACGCCCTACCTTTCGCTCCGGCCGCCGCCTAAGGTGCGGCATGGGCCGTTTCGTTTCAGCAAGACCGGACGGCCGCGACCTGGAGGATTTCATGCTGACGATCTATGGCGTCTACCGCTCCCGCGCCTCGCGCAATTACTGGATGGCCGGCGAGCTCGGCCTTTCCTTCGCTTCCGTGCCGGTGATCCAGGCCCGGCGCGTCGACGACCCTGCGGCGGCGGATGCACCGCTCAACACGCAATCGCCGGATTTCCTCTCGGTGAACCCGACCGGCCTCATTCCCTGCATCGACGACGGCGGCTTCGTGATGACGGAATCGCTGGCGATCAACCTCTACCTCGCCCGCAAGCACGGCGGCCCGCTTTCCGGCCAGACGCTGACGGAAGAGGCGGAGATGCTGCAATGGACGATGTGGGCGGCGACCGAGGTCGAGCCCCATGCGGTAAAGATCGTGCTGACGATGGATGCGAAGGCGGCCGAGAGCGAGCAGGGCCGCCTTGCGATCCGCGGCGCGGTGAAGGCGCTGAAGAAGAGCTTCCGGCGGCTCGACCAGCATCTTGCCGCCAGCGGCCATGTCGTCGGCGGCCGCTTCACCGTGGCTGACCTCAACCTTGCCGAGGTGTTCCGCTATGCGATGAGCCAGCCGCAGCTCTTCGAGGAGGCGCCGCATGTCAAGGCGTGGCTGGCGGCCTGCCAGGCGCGCCCGGCCTTCAAGGCGATGATGGCGGCGCGGCTGGCCGAGCCGGAATGACCGCGCCGGCAAAGCCGTCCGCATCCTCCGCCATCGCCGCGCGCAGCCAGCGCTTGAAGGCCGCGACCTTGCGCGGCTCCGGCACGCCCGGGGCCGTGACGAAATAATAGCCCATGCCGGTTTCCACCCGGATCGGGAACGGCGCGACGAGCCGCCCCTCCTTCAGCGCCCAGGAGGCGAGCACCGGATAGGCGAGCAGGACCCCCTGCCCCGACAGGGCCGCATCGAGGCAGAGCGAGGCGTCGGAAAAGACGTGCCGCGCCCGCGGCGGCGGCACGTCGAGCCCCGCCGCCTCCAGCCAGCGCTCCCAGGTGAAGGGGTCGTGCCCGTCGATGACGGCCGGCTGCTCGGCAAGGTCTTTGGGTGTGCGCAGGCTCTCCGCCAGCGCCGGCGCGCAGACCGGGAACATCACCTGCGGCATCAGGAACTCCGCCGTCACGTCCGGCCAGTTGCCCGGCCCGACGCGGATGCCGAGATCGACATCCGAGCGCGCCAGGTCGACGAGGTTCGTCGTCGCCTCGATGCGCAGGCCGATATCCGGATGCACGGCGCTGAAGCGGTCGATGCGGTGGATGAGCCAGCGCGAGGCGAAGATCGGCGCCACCGAGATCGTCAGGATATCGTCGTCGCGCCGCCGCGTGGTGGCGACCGCTTCGGAAAGCTGGCGGAAGGCGGCCGAAAGCCGCGCGAGGAACGGCCCGCCGAAATCCGTCTCGCGCATGCCCCGGGCGGTGCGCTCGAAGATCGCGCGGCCAAGCTGCTCCTCCGCCTTGATGACCTGCTGGCTGACCGCCCCGACGGTGACGCCCAGCTCTTCCGCCGCCGCCTGCAGCGAGCCGAGCCGGCCGACCGCCTCCAGCGCCCGCAGGCCGTTGAGGTGCACGCGGTTGAGATTCTTCATATAGATTTCCTATATCCCTCTCTCGAACTACTCGATTGAAGAGGCACGGCGAAAGCGCGATTATCAATCATTCCCAATGGTAACGAACCGCAAGGAGAAGGCAATGATCAAGATTTTCTCCAGCCTCACCGACGCCCTTCTGGCGAGGATCGACGCGAGGGAGGCGCCGGTCTGGCTGCGAGACCCGCTCGCCCATCCCGAGATCGAGGCCATGGATTCGCGCCGGCTCGGCGACCTGCCGTTCGGCCTGTTCCGCGTGCCGGCCGAGGCCGACCCCTGCCGCCGCGGCCGCGCCGCCTGATCCTCCCTCGAATATCCGCCCTCCCCGGGCTATGCTGGCCGGGGAGGATTTTTCATGCCGGATGAAAAGGATCTGCTCGCCCGCCTTCAACGGCTCTGCGACGACCTGCCGGGCGTCGAGGCCGGCACGTCCTACGGCACGCCCGCGCTCAAGGCGGGCGGCAAGCTCTTCGTGCGCGTCAAGGATGCCGGAACGCTGGTGCTGATGGCGCCGATGGACGAGAAGGAGCGCCTGATCGAAATGGCGCCCGGCACCTATTACGAGACCGATCACTATCGCGGCTGGCCGGCCCTTCTCGTGCGCGCCGCGGCGATCGACGACGAGGCGCTGCGCCGCCGGCTTGCCGAGGCCTGGCATTTCAAGGCCCCGGCGAAGCTGCGCAGGATGCGCGGCTGAAGGCGCAAGGGCGCTCAGCCGCCCGACTGGTCCATATGCATGAACTCCCAGACATTGCCGTTGATGTCCTGGAAGGAGCAGCCGTACATCGGGCCGAACTCGATATTCGGCTTCCATTCGCGCCCGCCGGCGGCGAGCGCCCTGGCCTTGAAGTCGTCGACTTCCTGGCGGCTGACGGCGGAAAAGCAGGTGAGCACCTGGGTCTGCTGCTCCGGATCGCCGACCTTGCCGGTCACGAACTGCGCGAACTTCTCCTCCGTCAGGTGCATGACGAAGACGTTCTCGTCCACCACCATGCAGGCCGCCGTGTCGTCGCTGAACTGCTCGTTGAAGGTGAAGCCCAGCGCGTTGAAGAAGCGGCGGGTGGCCGGCAGGTCCTTGACCGGCAGGTTGACGAAGATCATGCGCATGGAAGTCCTCCTTGTGTGTTCCATCATGCGGGCAAAGGCCCGTCATGCCACAAGGACGTCACGCTACACGCATTCCCGACAGGGCGGTCACGATTTTTTCGAACCCGCCTCAGGCGGCAAAGGCGTCGGTCACACGGATGTCGCCGACATGGATGCCGTTCCAGTTGGACATGGAGCGGTTGGCCATGGCCATCAGCGCCGCGTGGACGGCCGGCTCTTCGGTGAAGAAGCGGGCGAGCGTGGCCGCGACCATGCTCTCGGCGGCGCGCGTCGTGCCGTCCTCGCATTTGAGGGCGATGGCGATGCCTTTTTCCGGGATCGCGGCGCAGAAGACGCCCTCGGCGCCGGTCTTGGCGAAGATGCGGCCAGGCGCGGCCTCCATCAGACGGGTACAGGCGCGGCGCGTGCCGGCAACGTAGAAGGGTTCGGCCATGCAGGCATCGATCAGGCGGCGCGAGGCCTTGGCGCGCACGGGGTCGAGGCCGACGCCGGTCGCCATCTTCGCAAAGCCGTGGGCAAGGCTTTTCAGCGGCACGGCATAGGTCGGGATCGAGCAGCCGTCGGTGCCGCAATTGTCCACCGCAAGCGCCGCGCCCGTCAGGCTCTCCATGACGCCGCGGATCTCGGCCTGCACGGGATGCTCGTAGCGGACATAGCCTTCGAGGTCCTTGCCGGTGTGGCAGGCGGCGCAGACGAAGCCGGCATGCTTGCCGGAGCAATTGTTGTGCAGCGCCGTCGGGTGGTCGAGAAGGCGTGCCTGGCTGATGAGGACCGGCTGCTCGAAGGACCAGTGCGCGCCGCATTCGAGCACGCTCTCGTCGACGCCCGCGGCGGCGAGCATGATGCCGGCGAGGCGCACATGCGCCGGCTCGCCGCTGTGCGAGGAACAGGCGAGCGCCAGTTCCCGGTCGCCGAAGGCATGGGCATCCGCCGCGCCGCTCTCGATCAGCGGCAGCGCCTGCATGGCCTTGCAGGCCGAGCGCGGGAAGACGCCGGCGTCGATATCGCCCTGCGAGAACACTACCTTGCCATCGCCGTCCACCACGACGACCATGCCGCGATGACGACTTTCGACGAGATTGCCGCGCGTGACTTCGACAAGGACGGGGTTTGCCATGATCATGCCCTCAATTTTCCGATTTCGGCTGCGGTATTATCCGAAATTCACGATCCTGCCCACTCGGTTTCGGAGCCGCCCATGAAATTGCTGAGGAATGTCCTTGTCCTCTTTCTCGTGATCTATCTCATGCCGGCGCTCGGCGCGGCGGGCTACTGGTACATCAAGGACCGGCCGGCAAGCTGGCGGGAGGCGGACTGGTCCTCCGCCGGCATCCTGCCGAAGCCGAAGGACGCTCCACAGGCGACGATCCACATCTTCTCCGCGGCGACGGGCGGCATGAAGGGCGCGGTGGCGAGCCACGCCTGGATCGTCACCAAGGAAGCGAACGCCTCCGCCTACAATCGCTACGACAAGGTCGGCTGGGGAACGCCCGTGCGCAGGAACGCCTATGTGCCGGACGCCTACTGGTATTCCAACACGCCGCGCCTGGTGGCCAGCGTCAGCGGCGAGGAAGCGGCGCGGCTGATCCCGAAGATCGAGAAGGCGATCGCCGCCTATCCCTATTCGACGCCCGGCGCCTACCGCATCTGGCCGGGGCCGAACTCCAACACCTTCGTCGCCCATGTGCTGCGTTCCGTCCCGGAGCTCGGCGTCGTCCTGCCGCCGGATGCCGTGGGGCGCGACTACCTGCCGGAGGGCAGGCTCTTCGCCATCGATGCAGACGGCCGGGACATGCATGCGACGCTCTACGGCCTCCTCGGCGTCTCGGCGGGCGTGCGCTCGGGGCTGGAACTGCACATCATGGGCCTCGTCGCTGGCGTGGACTTCGCGCGGCCGGCGATCAAGATACCGGCGATCGGGCGGATCGGGATCTAGCATCCTCGACGGCCCGCCTTTTCCCTATTCCTTCCTCTTTCTTCTTCTCTATCCCACCTCTCCGCACGCCGGGCATGTGGATCCTCGGGCCGAGCCCGGGGATGACGGAGGATCGGTTTCCGGTGTGGCAGCGATCTGCGGCCGCTGACGGGATTGCCCCGGATCACGCGGCATAGCCGGTTTGCCTCGCCCCACCGTCCGGATACCGTTTCAGTGAAAAGTCACGGCTTGAACTGCGGTTTGGGCCGTGCCACCTCTGCCTCAACCTCTTTTTGCAACGCAAGGCCGCATTCCATGTCCGATAGCGTCGTCACCCCGAAGGAAGCCGCGCCGCGGCTTTCCAGCCTCTTCCGCCGCGCCAGCCTGTTCGGGACATTGATGCTCGGCGGCGGCATCATGCTGCATGCGGTGGAGACCTATATCACCGCGACGCTGATGCCCTCCATCGTGCGCGACATCGGCGGCCTTTCGCTCTTCGCCTGGGCGACGACAATCTATGTCGCGGCCTCGGTGCTCGGCTCCACCTTCGTCGCCGTCCGGCCGGAACGCGTGACGCTGAACCGCTGCTATGTCGCAGGCGCAGTGCTGTTCGGCATCGGCAGCCTCGTCTGCGCCATCGCGCCGACCATGGAGACGGTGCTTGTCGGCCGCGCCGTCCAGGGGCTCGGCGCGGGCTTCCTCGTCGCGCTCGGCTATGCCTTCATCCGCTTCGTCTATCCCGAGCCGCTGTGGAGCAGCGCCTCGACGCTCTACGCCGCCGTCTGGGGCATCGCGACCTTCCTCGGGCCCACCATCGGCGGCATCTTCGCCGCCGGCAGCGCATGGCGCGAAGCCTTCGCGCTGCTCGTGCCGCTGTCGATCGTGATGGCGCTCGCCGCGCCGAAGCTGCTGCCGTCCGGCGAAGGCGAGCGGGTGACGACGAAAACGCCCTTCGCGCAGATCCTGCTGCTGGTGGCGGCCGTGCTCGTGCTTTCGCTCGCAAGCTCGGTGACGGGCGAAGCGCTGCGCGCCCTCCTCGCCGTCGCCGCGGTTGCCGGCGTCGCCGCCGCCATCGCCATCGAGCGGCGGGCGGAGGCGCGTCTGCTACCCGCCGGCACGATCCGCCTCGCCTCACCGCTCGCCCGCGTCTACCTCATCATGCTGATGCTGCTGGTGACGATCTGCTCGGATGTCTACATCCCCTATTTCCTGCAGGTGCTGCACGGCGTCACGCCGATCGTCTCGGGCTATCTCGTGGCGCTGCTGGCACTCGGCTGGACGACGGCGGCCTTCGCCACCGCGCGGCTCAAGGGCCGGAGCGCCAACCGGGTCATCGTCGCGGGCGCGGCGGTGGAGGCGGTAGCGACGGCCACGCTGATCTTCGCGCTCGCCCGGCACAATCCCGAAACCGGGTTCCTGGTGCTGGCGACCGCCACCCTCTTCATCTTCCTCATGGGCTTCGGCATCGGCATGGGCTGGGCGCATCTCGTGACCCATGTCCTGCATCTTGCGCCGGCAGGCGAGACGGACAAGGCCTCGGCGGCGATCACCACCATGCAGGCGCTGGGCGCCGCCTTCGGCGCGGCCCTTGCCGGCATCATCGTCAATTCGACGGGTCTGCTTCATCCGGGCGGCGTTTCGGGCGCGCTGACGGCGGCGCACTGGCTCTACGGGCTGCTGGCGCTTCCCGCCGCCATCGCGATCCTCTTCGCCCTCCGCCTGCCGCATGAGGACGGCTGACCCGGCTCAGCCGAAGGTCAGCACGATCTTGCCGATATGGTCGCCCTCCTCCATCATGCGATGGGCGGCGGCGGCCTCGCCATAGGGCATGACGGCGTGGATGACCGGGGCGACGCGCCCCGCCTCCAGCAGCGGCCAGACCTTTTCTAAAAGTTCGTCGCGGATCGCCTGCTTTTCCGCCGCCGTGCGCGGGCGCATAGCCGAGCCCATGATGCGCAGGCGCTTGAGCATGATGGGCGCGAGGTTCACCCGCTCCGCCACCGCCCCGCCGAGGAAGGCGATGATCGACAGGCGCCCGTCGCGGGCGAGCGACTTCAGGTTCCGCTCGAAATAGGCCGCGCCGATCATGTCGAGGACGACATCGACACCGGCCTTGCCGGTCTCCTCAGCGATCACCGCGGCGAAGTCCTCGCTGCGGTAGTTGATGGCGCGGCTCGCGCCGAGGCCGAGGCAGGCCTTGCACTTCTCCTCAGAGCCCGCCGTCGCGAAGACGCGCGCGCCGAGGGCGGCAGCGAGCTGGATCGCCGTCGTGCCGATGCCGCTGGAGCCGCCATGGACGAGCACGCTCTCGCCGGCCTTGAGGTCCGCCATCATGAAGAGGTTCGCCCAGACGGTGAAGAAGGTCTCGGGCAGCGCCGCCGCCCTCACCGCGTCGTAGCCCTTCGGGAAGGGTAGCGCCTGCGTCGCCGGCACCGCGCAATATTGCGCATAGCCGCCGCCATTGGCGAGCGCGCAGACCCTGTCGCCGAGCGCATGGCCGGTGACGCCCTCGCCGAGCGCGACCACCTCGCCGGCGATCTCGAGGCCGAGGATGGGGCTGGCATCGGGCGGCGGCGGATATTCGCCCTTGCGCTGGAGAACGTCCGGCCGGTTGATGCCCGCCGCCTCGACGCGCACGAGGATTTCCCCGGCGCGCGGCTCAGGCGTGCGGCCCTCGACGACGGCAAGGTTCTCCGGCCCGCCCGGCGCGCCGAGCCCGACATGGAACATGGTCGATGGAACTGGCATGGGTTTTCCTTCCTGCACCTCGCGTAAAACCTGAATGTGAGGTCTAGCGGAAAGCGCGAGTCTTTTGAATCGGTTCCGCAGGAAAGCTGACGTCTCAATCGAGCGAGGCGGACATGACCATGCCGTCGCGGCTGCCCTTCGCATCCGACTTGAGGGCCGCGATGCGGCTGCTGATCTGCCCCGCCTCCCCGATCATCGCGCCCTCCGGCACGACGAGCACCACGGCCGAGCAGCGCATCAACGGAAAGCTCGTGGGGTTGCCGGCCCGGTCGTGACCGCGGATCTCCCCGGTGAGCCGATCCTCCGGGGAATAGAGCGAGCGCACCTCGCGGGCGAAATCGGCAAGCAGCCGCTTCAGCGTTTCCCGCACGGCCTCGACCGGCCGGCCGCAGATGCCCGCGAAGAAATCGTCGCCGCCGACATGGCCGACGAAGACGTCCTCGCCGACGAATTCACGGCGCAGCAGCGAAGCGAAGAGCGAGATCGCAAGGTCGCCCTTGTGGAAGCCGTAGCGATCGTTGAACGGCTTGAAATTGTCGAAGTCGAAATAACACAGGCACCGGAGCTGGTCGCCGTCGAGCGCCTTGTCCTGCAGGTAGTCGCGGATCGAGCGGTTGCCGGGAAGGCCGGTCAGCGGGTTCTGGTCCTCCGCCGTCTTCAGCCGCTTCTCGTTGATAATCTTCAGGAGCGAGGAGGCCGAGAGGATGCCGGCATAGCGCATGTTCTCCGTCAGGATCACGCATTCGTTGCCGCCCATGCCGGTGAAGACGTCGAGAAGCTGCTCGGCGGGCGTATCGAGATCGGCGATCGGTGCCGCGGTGACGAAATGCGACAGGCTCTTCTGGTAGAGCCTGTTCTTCAGGAGGTCGCGGCCGAAGGGGTGATAGCTCAGTTCCTTGACGTGATATTCGTGCAGGATGCCGCGCGGCTCGTCATTGGCGTTCAGCACCGGGAAGAAGGTACGCTTGGGATCGCGGCGGAAGAATTCGAAGACCGATTCCAGGCTCTCGTTCTCGCGCAGCACGGCGACATGTTCGATCTCGCGGCGGATGAGGATACTGTCCAGCGTGCGCGAATTGCGCCGCGTGCCGCCGGCGCGGGCGACCTGCGCATAGACGGGGCTGAGCGCGGAAAAGTCCGTGACCGGGCGCGAGACGAACCAGCCCTGAACGAGATCGCAGCCCGCCTCGCGGCAGGCGACGAACTCCGCCTCGGTCTCGACGCCCTCCGCGATGACGCGGATGCCCAGCACATGGGCGGCGTTGACGGTGTTGCGCACCAGATGGCGCTTGCGCGCATCCGCCTCCATGCCGGAGACGAAGTGGCGGTCGATCTTGAGATAGTCGACCGGGTGATCGCAGAGCAGCTTCAGGCCGTTATGGCCGACGCCGAAATCGTCGATGGCAAGCTTGAAGCCGGCAAGGCGCAGCTTGCGCACGAGGACGGCGAAATCGGGCAGCGTATCGTTGTCGAAGCGCTCGGAAATCTCGAAGCAGATCGAGGAGGCCGGAATGCCGGCGCGGCCGAGATGGCCGACGAGGCGCTCCACGAGGTCCGCCCCCTCCGGCACGAGGCGGGAATCGAGATTGACGAAGAGCGTGCGCGAGCGGAAATCCGGCAGGGCCGCGAAGGCGGCGATAGCACGGCTGTTGACCATGTGCTCCAGCGCCAGAAGCTGGCCTGCCTCGTGCGCCCGGTCGATCAGGTCGAGCGGCGATCGGAAGCCGAGGCGGTCGAAGCCACGCATCAGCGACTCGTAGCCGAAGACCGCTCCGGTGGCCGCCTCCACGATGGGCTGGAACGCCGTCTCGATCACCAGCTTGGCAAGCGTGACGATCTCGCCATCGCCGAAGCGTCGAAGGGCTAGCAATTCGGCGGCGGACATGCGCGGCTCCGGGGCGTGAACGATGCCCGGAAGTCTCCGCCGCGATCCCTGAAGAAACCGTTTCCTTAGTGTGACAATTTAATGAAAGTTCAATAACTACAACGAGTTGAAAAAGAACCCGCTCATATTGGGAGCGCCAGCAGCAAGGCCCCTCCACCGATCATCACCACCGCGATCCAATGGGCGGTCGAAAGCTGCTCGCCGAGGAAGAGGACGGCGAAGACGGCGACGAGCACGACGCTCAGCTTGTCGACCGGCGCGACCTGCGAAGCCTTGCCGATCTGCAGCGCCCGGAAATAGCAGAGCCAGGATGCGCCGGTCGCCAAACCCGAGAGAACGAGGAAGATCCAGCTCTTCATCGGCACCGCGCCGGGCGCCTGCCAGTTGCCGGCAAGCGTCAGCATGAGCGCGATTGCAAGGAGGATGACAAGCGTGCGGATGAAGGTCGCGAAGTCGGAATTGACCTCGGTGATGCCGATCTTGGCGAAGATGGCGGTGAGCGCGGCGAAGACGGCGGAGCCGAGCGCCCAGACCTGCCAGGATGTCAGAAGACCCTTCACACTGCACCTCCTGCGAGCATTGTCCGCGCCAGCGCAAGTCCGGCCGCGACGGCGATCAGCGAAAAAAGAACGGAGGCGCCGACATAAAGCGCCGCCAGCCCTGCCTCGCCTCGCTCCCAGAGCAGCGCCGCATCGAGCGAGAAGGCGGAAAAGGTGGTGAAGCCGCCGAGAATGCCCGTCGTCAGGAACAGCCGCGCCTCCTGCGGCAGGTAGCCGCGAAAGGCGAAGAAGCCGGCGATCAGCCCCATCAGCAGGCAGCCCAGCACATTGATGACCAGCGTGCCGGCGGGAAAGGCCGTGCCGACCAGCCGCGCCGCCAGCATATTCACCCCATGCCGCCCGGCCCCGCCGATGCCTGCGCCGAGAAAGACGATCAGATAGTTCATGTCCGTTGCCTCAAGTGTCTGCGTTCGGTTTGCGGACAACAAAAAACCGCCCTCGGGCGGTCGCCAGAAACGCTCCCGCCGTCGACGGCCATCGCTGGCCGGTCTGGCAGGAGCTATCAGCCGGTGAACGGCAGTTTTCGGGGAGCTCCATCCCCATCCCACATGAAATTTCTAGGCGCTGGCGGTGCGGCTGTCAAACCGCTCCGCCAGCTTAAGAGCGGGATGCCTACTTGCGCAATGCAAGGCCGAAGGCGATGAGCGCCCAGCCCTGCATGGCAAGGTCGAAGGCGAGGAAGAGGCCGAGCAGCCAGAGGCTGTTGACCGGCCAGCCGAGGAGGAAGACCACGCCGGCGAGCGTGGTGACCACGCCGCCCGCCATCAGCCAGCCCCAGCCGCTTTCCGGCCGCACGCGCCAGGCCGCGAAGATACGGAACACGCCGGCGACGAGAAGCGCGGCCGCCATCAGAAGGGTCAGCACGGCCGAGGTCAGCACCGGATTGACGAAGGCCAGCACACCGGCGGCGAGATAGAGCAGCGCGCTCAGCGCCCAGGAGATCGTCTCCCGCCATGCCTTCACCTGGAAGGCATGGGCAAGATGCACGGCCCCGCCGACGATCATCAGCATGCCGACATAATAGACCGAGGCGACCGTCGCCATGAACAGATTGGCGGCGGCGATGCCGCCGAAGACGAGCAGGATGACGCCGAGGGCGACGAACCAGCCCCATTTCGCACGCACTTCGGAGAGAGGGTTCATTCCGGGGGAGAGGACCATGGTGCACCTCGAAAAATGAATGAAAACAAAGTCAGCCTAGCACGGAATGGCGCGACTAAGCGACAGGCGATTGCAGCGCCCCGCGGACGCCAGATTTTTATTGATTGATCACTCAATTAAAAATATCCTTGATCCAGATCAGGGGAACGACATGCCGAAGGTTGGAATGGAGCCGGTGCGGCGCAAGGCGCTGGTGGACGCGACGCTGCGGGCGGTGGGCGACCATGGCTCGCTGACCGTGACCATGTCGGAAATCGCCCGCCATGCCGGCGTTTCCCCTGCCCTTGCGCATCACTATTTCGGCTCCAAGGAGCAGCTCGTCATCGAGACGATCCGCAGCCTACTGCGCACGTTGCGGGCGGATACGGTGGCGGCGCTGAAGCAGGCGGCGACGCAGCGCGAGCGACTATCGGCGGTCATCCGCGTCAATTTCCAGGCGCACCAGTTCGCGCCGGAAACCGTGGCGGCGTGGCTCGCCTTCTATTCGGAGGCGCAGCGTTCGGAGGCAGTGCGGCGGCTGCTCGTCGTCTATGCGCGACGGCTGAATTCCAACCTGCTTGCCAGCCTGAAGCAGCTTTGCCCGGCCGGGCGGGCCGGCGAGATCGCCGATGGCGCGGCGGCGATGATCGACGGGCTCTACCTGCGGCAGGGGCTGAAATCGGCGCCGGTCAGCATCGAGTCCTCCATCGCGCTGACGGAGGGCTACCTCAATGCCCAGCTCGCGGCTGTCGCAGGCGGCGTCTCCGTCGCCGCGGGCCGGCGACCGCCCGTCACAGAGGCGCGATAGAAATTCCGAATACCCGTCTCATTCATTCAAGGACCAGACCGTGGCCGCCAGCAAGCCGAACATCCTGATCATCATGGTCGACCAGCTCAACGGGACCTTCTTCCCCGACGGGCCGGCGGACTGGCTGCACGCGCCGCATATGAAGGCGCTCGCCGCGCGCTCGGCACGGTTCCGCAACAACTACACCTCCTCGCCGCTCTGCGCCCCGGCCCGCGCCTCCTTCATGGCCGGGCAATTGCCGAGCCGCACGCAGGTCTACGACAACGCGGCGGAGTATATTTCCTCCATCCCCACCTTCGCGCATCACCTGCGCCGCGCCGGCTATTACACGGCGCTGTCGGGGAAAATGCACTTCGTCGGGCCGGACCAGCTTCACGGTTTCGAGGAGCGGCTGACGACGGACATCTATCCGGCCGATTTCGGCTGGACGCCGGATTACCGCAAGCCGGGCGAGCGCATCGACTGGTGGTATCACAATATGGGTTCGGTGACGGGCGCGGGCGTCGCCGAGATCACCAACCAGATGGAATATGACGACGAGGTCGCCTTCCTCGCGAACCAGAAGCTCTACCAGCTTTCCCGCGAGAACGACGACCCGTATCGCCGCCCCTGGTGCCTCACCGTCTCCTTCACCCATCCGCACGACCCCTATGTGGCGCGGCGGAAATTCTGGGACCTCTACGAGGACTGCGAACACCTGACGCCCGAGGTGGGAATGCTGGAGGAGCAGGACCCGCATTCGGCGCGCATCCTCCATTCCTGCGACTATGCGCAATTCGCCATCACCGGCGAGCATGTGCGCCGCTCGCGGCAGGCCTATTTCGCCAATATCTCCTATCTCGACGAGAAGGTCGGCGAGCTTGTCGACACGCTGGCGCGCACGCGCATGCTGGACGAGACGCTGATCCTCTTCTGCTCCGACCACGGCGACATGCTCGGCGAGCGGGGCCTGTGGTTCAAGATGAACTTCTTTGAGGGCTCGGCCCGCGTGCCGCTGATGATCGCCGGGCCGGGCGTGACGCCGGGCCTCCATCTCGCGCCCACCTCCAATCTCGACGTGACGCCGACGCTCTGCGACCTCGCCGGCATCTCCATGGACGCGGTGATGCCGTGGACGGACGGGGAAAGCCTCGTGCCCGTCATCAACGGCGCGGAGCGCACGACGCCGGTGCTGATGGAATATGCGGCGGAAGCCTCCTATGCGCCGCTCGTCGGCATCCGCGAGGGCAAGTGGAAATATATCCACTGCGAGCTCGACCCGGAACAACTCTACGACCTCGAAGCCGATCCGCACGAGCTGACCAATCTCGCGACGTCCGACGATCCGGTGATCCGAGCGACGCTGGAGGCCTTCCGCCAGATGCGCGAGGCGCGCTGGGACATGGCTGCCTTCGACGCCGCCGTGCGCGAGAGCCAGGCGCGGCGCTGGGTGGTCTACGAAGCGCTTCGCAACGGCGCCTACTACCCGTGGGACCACCAGCCGCTGCAAAAGGCATCCGAACGCTACATGCGCAACCACATGAACCTCGACAATCTCGAGGAATCCAAACGCTATCCGCGGGGAGAATGACATGAAAGCCCAACCGAAAGCCTCGCATTTCATCGACGGCGACTATGTGGAAGACATGGCCGGCGCGCCCTTCGAGAGCGTCTATCCCGCCACCGGCGAGGTGATCGCGCGGCTCCACGCGGCAACGCCGGCCATCGTGGAAAAGGCCGTCGCCTCGGCCAAGCGCGCGCAGAAGGAATGGGCGGCGATGAGCCCGACGGCGCGCGGCCGCATCCTCAAGCGCGCCGCCGAAATCATGCGCGAGCGCAACCGCGAGCTTTCCGAATTGGAAACGCTCGATACCGGCAAGCCGATCCAGGAGACCATCGTCGCCGATCCGACCTCGGGCGCGGATGCCTTCGAGTTCTTCGGCGGCATCGCGGCGGCCGGCCTCAACGGCGATTACATCCCGCTCGGGCAGGACTTCGCCTTTACGAAGCGCGTGCCGCTCGGCGTGTGCGTGGGCATCGGCGCGTGGAACTATCCGCAGCAGATCGCCTGCTGGAAGGGCGCGCCGGCGCTCGTCTGCGGCAATGCCATGGTCTTCAAGCCTTCGGAAAATACGCCGCTCGGCGCGCTGAAGATCGCCGAAATCCTCGTCGAGGCCGGCCTGCCGAAGGGGCTCTACAACGTCATCCAGGGGGATCGCTCGACGGGGCCGCTGCTCGTCAACCATCCCGACGTCGCCAAGGTCTCGCTGACCGGTTCCGTGCCGACCGGCAGGAAGGTAGCGGGCGCGGCCGCTTCCGACCTCAAGCATGTGACGATGGAGCTCGGCGGCAAGTCGCCGCTCATCGTCTTCGACGACGCCGATCTCGAAAGCGCCATCGGCGGGGCGATGCTCGGCAATTTCTATTCGACGGGGCAGGTCTGCTCGAACGGCACGCGCGTCTTCGTGCAGAAGGGCATCAAGCAGAAGTTCCTCACTCGCCTGAAGGAGCGCACGGAAAAGATCCTGATCGGCGATCCGATGGACGAGGCGACGCAGCTCGGCCCGATGGTCTCCAAGACCCAGCGCGACAAGGTTCTCGACTATATCGAGAAGGGCAAGGCCGAGGGCGCGACGCTGCTGACCGGCGGCGGCATTCCGAATGCCGTTTCGGGTGAAGGCTACTACATCCAGCCGACCGTCTTCGCCGACGTCACCGACAGCATGACCATCGCGCGGGAAGAGATTTTCGGCCCCGTCATGTGCGTGCTCGACTTCGACCATGAAGAAGAGGTCATCGAACGCGGCAACGCTACGGAATTCGGCCTCTCCGGCGGCGTCTTCACGGCGGACATCACCCGTGCGCATCGCGTCGTCGACCGGCTCGAAGCCGGCACGCTCTGGATCAACACCTACAACCTCTGCCCCGTGGAAATCCCCTTCGGCGGCTCCAAGCAATCCGGCTTCGGGCGGGAGAACTCCCTCGCCGCGCTGGAGCATTATTCGGAGCTGAAGACGGTCTATGTGTCCATGGGCAAGGTCGAGGCGCCGTATTGATTTGATCGGAACTGCCCCTCATCCCGCTGCCGCGACCTTCTCCCCGCAAGCGGGGAGAAGGAGGCCGGACGCCTCGTTTTCCGCCGCATCAACGCAGTGCTTGTCGGAATGAAGGCTCGCCACATCGCCCTTCTCCCCGCTTGCGGGGAGAAGGTGCCGGCAGGCGGATGAGGGGCTTAACCCACGCAGGAAAGAAGCGGTCATGCAGAACGCAGATTACATCATCATCGGCTCCGGCTCGGCCGGGTCGGCGCTCGCCTACCGGCTCTCGGAGGACGGCAAGCACACGGTCATGGTGCTGGAATATGGCGGCTCGGATATCGGGCCGTTCATCCAGATGCCGGCCGCGCTCGCCTGGCCGATGAGCATGAAGCGCTATAACTGGGGCTATCTCTCCGAGCCGGAGCCGAACCTCAACAACCGCCGCATCACCGCCCCGCGCGGGAAGGTCATCGGCGGCTCGTCCTCGATCAACGGCCTCGTCTATGTGCGCGGCCATGCGGAGGACTTCAACCGCTGGGAAGAGCTCGGCGCGCAGGGCTGGGCCTATGCGGACGTGCTGCCCTATTACAAGCGGCTGGAAACCTCGCTCGGCGGCGAGGCCGGCTGGCGCGGCACCGACGGGCCGCTGCATGTCCGGCGCGGGCCGGTGACGAACCCGCTCTTTCACGCCTTCATCCAGGCCGGCCAGCAGGCCGGTTTCGAGACGACGGAAGACTATAACGGCTCCAAGCAGGAAGGCTTCGGCCTGATGGAGCAGACGATCTACAACGGCCGGCGCTGGTCGGCGGCGAACGCCTATCTGCGCCCGGCCATGAAGCGGCCGAACGTGTCGCTGGTGCGCTGCTTCGCGCGCAGGATCGTCATCGAGAACGGCCGGGCCGTCGGCGTCGAGATCGAGCGGGGCGGCAAGGTCGAGGTGGTGAAGGCGAACCGCGAAGTCATCGTCTCGGCTTCCTCCTTCAACTCGCCGAAGCTCCTGATGCTCTCGGGCATCGGCCCGGCGCAGCACCTCAAGGACATGGGCATCGAGGTGAAGGTGGACCGGCCGGGCGTCGGGGCGAACCTTCAGGACCATATGGAATTCTATTTCCAGCAGGTCTCCACCAAGCCGGTCTCGCTCTATTCCTGGCTGCCGTGGTTCTGGCAGGGCGTGGCGGGCGCGCAATGGCTGCTCTCCAAGGGCGGCCTCGGGGCCTCCAACCAGTTCGAGGCCTGCGCGTTCCTGCGCTCGGCGCCGGGGCTGAAGCAGCCGGATATCCAGTACCATTTCCTGCCCGTCGCCATTTCATATGACGGCAAGGCAGCAGCCAAGAGCCATGGTTTCCAGGCACATGTCGGCTACAACCTGTCGAAATCGCGCGGCAACGTGACCCTGCGCTCGGCCGATCCGATGGCCGATCCGGTGATCCGCTTCAACTACATGAGCCACGAGGAAGACTGGGTGAAGTTCCGCCATTGCGTGCGCCTCACCCGCGAGATCTTCGGCCAGAAGGCCTTCGACGACTATCGCGGCCCGGAAATCCAGCCCGGCGACAAGGTGCAGACGGACGAGGAGATCGACGCCTTCCTGCGCGAGCATCTGGAAAGCGCCTACCACCCCTGCGGCACCTGCCGCATGGGCGCGGCGGACGACCCGATGGCGGTGGTCGACCCGCAGACCCGCGTGATCGGCGTCGAGGCCTTGCGCGTCGCGGATTCGTCCATCTTCCCGCACGTCACCTACGGCAACCTCAACGCACCGTCGATCATGACGGGGGAGAAGGCGGCGGACCACATCCTCGGCAAGCAGCCGCTGGCCCGCTCCAACCAGGAACCGTGGGTGAACCCGCGGGCGGCGGTGAGCGACCGGTAGGCGGCGGGGCTTGCCCCTCATCCGGCCTGCCGGCCTCCTTTTCCCCGCATGCGGGGAGAAGGAGATATGCCGCGCCGTTTTCCTAAACTCTCCAATGCTGCGTGGGGCAAGCCCTCTCCCTTGCGGGGAGAGGGCTAGGATGAGGGGGCGATCCCGCGAGCTACCGTCCCTGTCTATAAGAACACACCCTCATTTTCCACTAAATTTATAGAATAATATCAAAGCCTTCCCCGGCGGCAGGATTTCTGCTCCGGGGCCGAGATGGAGAGATATTTGCTCTTCGTCCTCGCGCTTTGGAAATCCGTTTTGCTGTCTGCCCTTCCCCAAGCCTGCGATAATCCGGCAAATTCTCGCAAAGGCTTGGAAACGGAATGACTGCTCTTACCGGAAACGGGATCGCGGAAGCCCTGAACGACAAACTGGCCGGTCTCGACCTTGCCGGGCGCCTCGCGCTCGTCGCCGGGCTCGGCGGGCGTGCCGTCTTCACCACCAGCCTCGGCATCGAGGACCAGGTGATCACCGCCGCCATCGGCACGGACCGCCTTGCCATCGACGTCGTGACGCTGGAGACGGGCCGGCTGTTCAAGGAGACCGTCGATCTCATCGACGAGACCGAGGGGCAGTATGGCATCACCATCGCCCGCTATCATCCGGTGCAGGACGATATCGACGCCTATGCGGCGCAGTACGGCCTCAACGGTTTCTACGAGAGCGTCGAGGCGCGGCATGCGTGTTGCGGCGTGCGCAAGCTGAAGCCGCTGGCCCGCGCGCTGGAAGGCGCGTCCTTCTGGATCACCGGCCTTCGCCGCGGCCAGTCCGGCAACCGGGCGGATACGCCCTTCGCCGAACACGATGCCGAGCGCAACCTCGTCAAGATCAACCCGCTGGCCGACTGGGACATCGACCGCATCAAGGCCTATGTGGCCGACAATGCCGTGCCGGTGAACCCGATGCACGCCCGCGGCTATCCCTCCATCGGCTGCGAGCCCTGCACGCGCGCCATCAAGCCGGGCGAGCCCGAGCGCGCGGGCCGCTGGTGGTGGGAGAACGACGAGAAGCGCGAATGCGGCCTGCACGTCACCGAGCCCCCCACCTCCCCCATCCCGGCCCCCAGCGCGGCCTGACCCGAACAGCCCTCCCAAGGCATCCCATCCGGAGTGAAGAGTTCAATGCCCGATATCCGTAACGAGGCGGAAGCCAAGCCGAACGCCACGCCCAAGCCGCCGCTCGATCCGCATCTGAAGGCGCTGGAGAACGAGGCGATCCACATCTTCCGCGAAGTCGCCGCCGAATTCGAGCGTCCCGTCATGCTTTATTCGATCGGCAAGGATAGTTCCGTCCTGCTGCATCTCGCGCGAAAAGCCTTCTATCCCGGCCGCGTCCCCTTCCCGCTGCTGCATGTCAACACGGGCTGGAAGTTCGCCGAGATGATCGCGTTCCGCGACAAGATCGTCAAGGAACACGATCTCGACCTCATCGAGCACGTCAATCCGCGCGGCGCGGCCGAGAACGTCACGCCTTTCTCCCACGGCTCGGCGCTCTACACCGACATCATGAAGACGGAATCGCTGCGCCAGGCGCTCGATGCCGGCAAATACGACGCGGCCTTCGGCGGCGCGCGCCGCGACGAGGAGGCCTCGCGCGCCAAGGAGCGCATCTACTCCTTCCGTACGCCGGATCATCGCTGGGACCCGCGCAACCAGCGCCCGGAACTGTGGAACGTCTATAACGGCATGATCCGTCAGGGCGAGAGCGTGCGCGCCTTCCCGCTCTCCAACTGGACCGAAGTCGATATCTGGCGCTACATCCAGGCCGAGGATATCCCGATCGTGCCGCTCTATTTCGCGAAAAAGCGCCCCTATGTGGAGCGCGACGGCATGATGATCATGGCCGAGGACCAGCGCCTCGAGCTGCTTCCCGGCGAGGTGAAGCAGGAGGGCGTCATCCGCTTCCGCACGCTCGGCTGCTTCCCGCTGACCGGCGCCATCCGCTCCAATGCCGAAACGCTCGACGACATCATCGCCGAGCTGGAGACCGCCACCGTCTCCGAACGCCAGGGCCGCGCGATCGACCGCGACCAGTCCGGCTCCATGGAAAAGAAGAAACGCGAAGGGTATTTCTGAGATGACCGTTTCCGCCACTGCAACCGCCGAGGTTCTTCTTCCCGTTGAGGAACCGGCCCGCGCGATCCGCGATTCCCGCCCGCTTCGCCTCATCACCTGCGGCTCGGTCGACGACGGCAAGTCGACGCTGATCGGCCGCCTGCTCTGGGATACCAAGGCCGTCAAGGAAGACCAGGCCGCCACGCTCCACCGCGACAGCGGCAAGCAGAACGATCTCGGCCTGCCCGATTTCGCGCTGCTGCTCGACGGCCTGCAGGCCGAGCGCGAGCAGGGCATCACCATCGACGTCGCCTATCGCTACTTCTCGACGGACCGCCGCTCCTTCATCGTCGCCGACACGCCCGGCCACGAGCAATATACCCGCAACATGGCGACCGGCGCCTCCACGGCGGACCTCGCCGTGCTGCTGGTCGATGCCCGCGCCGGCATCCTGGAACAGACGCGCCGGCACGCCACCATCGCCTCGCTGATGGGCATCCGCCAGTTCGTTCTCGCGGTCAACAAGATCGACCTGACGAACTACGACCGCGCCCGCTTCATCGAGATCGTGCACGACTTCAAGGAATTCGCGCTGACGCTCGGCGTCAAGCAGATCACCGCCATCCCGATCTCGGCGCTGAAGGGCGAGAACGTCGTCTATGACGGCCGCGCCTCCATGCCCTGGTACGACGGCCCGACGCTGGTCGAGACGCTGGAAAAGGCCACCACCCGCTCCAACCAGACGGTCGGCTTCCGCCTGCCGGTGCAGCGCGTCTCGCGTCCGGGCGAGAGTTTTCGCGGCTATCAGGGCACGGTGGCCGGCGGCTCGGTGAAGCCGGGCGATTCGGTCGTCGTCCTGCCCTCGGGCATGGTCGCGAACGTCACCAAGATCGTCACCTTCGACCTCGTGCGCAACGCGGCCGTCGCCGGAGACGCCATCACTCTCGTCCTCGACCGTCAGGTGGACGTGGCGCGCGGCGACATGATCGTCGCCATCGACAGCCAGCCGATGACCGGCCGCGGCTTCGACGCGCAGATCGTCGCCCTCCAGCCGGACGGCATCGAGCCGGGCAAGCGCTACTGGCTGAAGAGCGGCTCGCGCCGCCAGCGCGTCACCGTTGAGCCGGTGAGCCAGCTCGACCTGAAAAGCTCTAAGTGGAACGCGGCGGAAAAGCTCGGCATGAACGCCATCGGCAAGGTGCACCTCACCTTCGACGAACAGGCGATCTTCGACACCTATGAGCAGAACCGCACGACCGGCGCCTTCATCCTGATCGACCCCGACACCAACAACACGGTGGCCGGCGGCATGATCACGGGCCGCCGCTCGGAACTCGGCGGCATCCACAAGGACGACCAGCGCGTGCTGCTCTCGCTGCCCGCCGACCTTGCGGAAAAGATCATGGCGACGGAGCTCTTCGCCGGCCGCCGCCACGATGTCGACGTACGCCACACGAGCGCCGGCCGGGCTGCGGACGTGCTTGCCGAACTGGACGAATAGTCTTTCCTTCCTGCAACGCAGTGGAAAGCGGCGCCAGGAAACAGAAAGGCACCCCTTGCGGAACGCAAGGGGTGCCTTTTCAGGATACTCGAAGTCGTCTTCGACCGCTCAGAAGAAGAAATACCAGAGCAGGAGAACGATGAAGAGCGGAACGCCCATCAGCCAGAGAATCAATGCCCGAGCCATCTGTATTTTCCTTTCCGTCATTGTATCGATCCGGAAACGTCCAACAAGCCGCATTGTTCCCTCAATGCATCCCCATGAAGAAAGCGGTGGCCTTTCTCATCTCTGCTTGCCGTCCTCCTCTTTCGACGTTTCCGCATCCAGGCGGGTCTCCAGCTTTCCAAGGATGAAGAGCACGACGAAGCAGGCGAGCGTGGCGAAGAACCCGACGAACCAGTAGCCGAGACCCACGGACAGACCGACGGCGCCGGCCAGCCACATGCCCGCCCCCGTCGTCAGCCCCCTCACCTCGCCGCGCGAGAACACGATCATGCCGGCGGCAAGGAAGGCGACACCCGCCGTCACGGCCTCGACCACGCGGAGCGGATCGATCCGCACCTGCTCGTCGGAGAAGCCCGCCATATGCACGCTTTCGAGCGCGAGGAGCGCAAAGACGCAGGCCGCGAGCGCGACGAGGATATGGGTGCGAAGACCTGCCGCATGATCGCGGTATTCCCGCTCGGCCCCGATGACCGCCCCGAAGACAATGGCGCCCACCATGCGGGCGAGGATGACCGGATAGGGCACCTGCGTATCGGGAAAAAGGTCCGCAACGATCTGTTCCATGGCCCGGCAAACGCCGGATCCCGCCCGCGGTTCCCTGCTTTTCGAGCGTTCCGGAACGTTTTCCGCGACGTTGCGGCGCTTTCCCCAACATCGCGAATTTTTTTGATATTTTGCGCTTGTCGAAACCGAAAGCCTGTTCTATAGGAGGCGCCACTGGTCACGGAGTGTAGCGCAGTCTGGTAGCGCACCACGTTCGGGACGTGGGGGTCGAGTGTTCGAATCACTCCACTCCGACCAGTCGAAAAGCCCGGGAGACCGGGCTTTTTTCATTTCGGCCAATGCCTTGCAGAGCTGACTGTTGCAAATCGGCACGTCCCGCAACCGTTCGACGGGGATGGCCGCAAAGTTGGCGTAGCGGCGATTCCCCTTTTGCGCGCATTGCGCTATGGCGAAATTGAGGAGCCGGTTCCGAATCGCCGGAAAACGGCCGCACGTCGTCCAAGGAAATGGCACATATGAACTCCCGCGTTGCAATTCTGGCAGGCGTTGCGCTTGCCCTCACCACATGCACCACCGTAAGCGTTCCGACCAATCCGCTGCAGGCGCGCTGGAACGGCAAGACCGCCGGCAGCTTCTTCGCGGCCTATGGCCCGCCGATCTCGGATACGGCCGGCACCGGCGGCACGACGCTCTACAAGTGGCGCGGCGGCTTTGCCAAGGGCAAGTCCTGCTCGGTGGAACTCACCGTCAACGATGCCTACAGGATCACCAGCATCCGCGCCGTCGGCGACCGCGTCGATCCGAAGGGCGGCCCGACCCATTGCGAAAAGGTCCTCGACGCCGCCGGCGAGGCGAAGTGACCGCCGGCTGAAGCCGGCCATTCTTGCAAAGCCGCGCGGAAACGCGCGGCTTTTTCTTTGGAGGACAGCATGGATGAAGACCGCCTCTACCACGACCCCGCCCTTGCCGATTTCTACGATCTGGAAAACGGCTGGGAGCGCTCGCCGGACTTCGCCTTCTGCAAGGCGCTCGCAAGCGATGCGGGCAGCGTGCTCGACCTCGGCTGCGGCACGGGGGGACTGGCCGTCGCGCTTTGCGAAGGGCGAACGGTCGTCGGCGTCGATCCCGCGCCGGCCATGCTCGACATCGCACGGGCGAAGCCGGGCGCGGGCCGCGTCGATTTCGTGGAGGGTGATGCGAGGTCCGTGCGGCTCGGCCGCCGCTTCGAACTCGTCGTGCTCACCGGCCATGCCTTCCAGGTCTTCCTGACGCGGGAGGACCGGCGGGCGGCGCTCGCCACCATCGCGGCGCATCTTGCGCCCGGGGGCCGCTTCATCTTCGACAGCCGCGATCCCGCCCGCCGGGAATGGGAGGAATGGGGGCCCGGGGAATCGCACCGCCTCCTGACCCATCCCCGCTTCGGCGCAGTCTCGGCATGGAACGACGTGGCCCCTCGATGCCGCCAGCGGCATCGTCACCTATGAGACCCATTACGAAATCCGCGCCACCGGCCAGCGCCTTTCCGCGGCCTCGCGCATCGCCTTTCCGGACAAGGCGGAACTGGAAGCGCTCCTGGCCGAAACCGGCCTTCGCGCCGAACAATGGCTCGGCGACTGGGAGGGCCATCCCTGGCGGAACGGCGCCAAGGAAATCATTCCCCTCGGCACTCTCGCCTGAGCCGGCGAGGGCTCCACTCCCTTGTGGCTCGACCCCACGGGCTTGCACCCAAGCGCGAAAAGCACGCTGAAATTCAATGGAAATCTTCGTCTTCAAGCGGCATTGAAGAGGAATGGCTGGGGCGCCAGGATTCGAACCTGGGAATGGCGGTACCAAAAACCGCTGCCTTACCGCTTGGCGACGCCCCAACACGGCGGGAGCCTGATAGCAAAGCGGGAGGGCGCGGACAATGCTTAAGTTCCGATTTTACGCGATTATTCTGAAGGGGCGGGCGTCGATTTCGGCGGGCTTGCCGCTTGGCAGGCCGGTGCTGCGACGATAGGCTCCGGCAGGAGATCATCCGTCCGGCAGCGGTCGAAGCAAGTGCCGCCGCCGTCTTCCCGAGGAGCCGCCATGTCCCAGTTCCGCGCCCGCCCGCCGGCCGTGCCCACCGTTCTTCTCGACGACGCGGTGGTGCGCGTCACGCGCTGGGACTTCGAACCGGGCGCCGACACCGGCCATCATGTGCACGGGCTCGGCTACGTCGTGGTGCCGATGACGGATTGCGACTTCCTCATCGAGGAAGAGACCGGCGAGCGGCGCGTCCACACCAGGACGGGCGCCGTCTACCGGCGCGAGGCGGGCGTGGCGCACAATGTCGTCAATGGCGGCGACAAGCCGATGAGCTTCATCGAGATCGAATACAAGTGACGGGCAAAGTGAGCGACGGGAAGGACGAAGCCCCGCATTTCGACCTCGCCTTCAAGCCGGCCTATGGCGAGGCGGTGGCGATCGCGCCGCGTGTGCAGCGCCTCACCGTCAACAATCCCAGCCCCTTCACCTTCCATGGCACCAACAGCTATATCGTCGGCGACCGTTCCGTGGCGGTAATCGATCCCGGCCCTGAGGACGAGGCGCATTTCCGCGCGCTGATGCAGGCGCTCGCCGGCCGCGAGGTGACGCATATCGCCGTCAGCCACACGCACCGCGACCACTCCCCCCTCGCCCGGCGCCTGAAGGCGGAGACGGGCGCACTCATCGTCGCCGAAGGCCCGCACCGCGCCGCCCGGCCGCTCCATGCCGGCGAGCGCAATCCCTTCGCCGAAAGCGCGGACATGGATTTTGCGCCGGACATCGCGCTCGGCGACGGCGAGACCATCGAGGGCGACGGCTGGGCGCTGACGGCGCTGCTGACCCCCGGCCATACGGCCAACCACGCCGCCTTCGCCCTCGACGGGCCGGACGGCATCGTCTTTTCCGCCGACCATGTCATGGCCTGGGCGACGACCATCGTCGCCCCGCCCGACGGCGCGATGGCGGACTACATGGCCTCCCTCGAACGGCTGCTGGAGCGGGACGACCGCATCTATTTTCCCGGCCATGGCGGGCCGGTGACGGAGCCGGCCTCCTTCCTTCGCGGATTGCGCACCCACCGGCGCATGCGCGAGCGGGCGGTGCGCGAGCGCATCCGCGCGGGCGACCGGCTGATCGCCGACATGGTGAAGGTCATCTACCGCGAGACCGATCCGCGGCTGCACGGTGCGGCGGCGCTTTCGGTGCTGGCGCATCTGGAGGATCTCGTCGCGCGCGGCGAGGTGGTGACGGAGGGGCCGCCTTCGCTGAAGGGGCTCTATTTCCCCGCTCCCGGCCTTTGAGCAGATTTCACAAGGCAGGCGCTAGTCGCCGGCGATGCCCAGCAATTCGGCATCGAGCGCCTTGAGGTAGCCTTCCACCAGATCCGCCCCGATGCCGAGATCGTGCGGGCCGTAGCGGGAGGCGGCGCGCATGTCGACCAGCGTCGTCTCCGCCTCCTCGCGCAGGCGGATCACCACATCGAAGCGGAAGCCGAAGACCGGCGAGCGCCACTCCCCCTGGAGGAGAACGTCGCCGGCGCCGCCGGCATGCGGCTTGATGGGCGTTTCCAGCGGGCGGGCCTCGGGAATGGGCACGTCACCGGGAGCATCCGCGTTCTGCGCCGCCTTGCTCGGATCGACCACGAGGTCCTCGAGGTCGGCGAGGATATTGTCGAGCCCGTCCTCCGCCGTGATGGCGATGCCATAGACGGCGGCGACCTTGCGCACGCCCTGATAGACGCGGTCGAGCGCGCCTTCGTAACGCCGGCCGGAAAGGGCGGGATAGGCTTCGAGCTGGATCTCGCGGTCGCGCGGCGTCACGGCGCCGGCGCGCGGCAGCCAGTCCTGCCCGGCGGAGGGCGCGGCGAGCCATGGCGGAGGCGCGGAGGTATCGGTCGTCACGTCGAAGAGCGCCGGCTTGTAGAAATAGGAATAGACGGCGGCGCCCGCGACGCCGAGCGGCGGCAACGAGAAAAGCAGCGCGACGAGCGATGCCTTGCCGCCGCGCGCACCGACCTGCCAGAGGCGCGCAAGGCCGAAGGCGGCCAGCAGCACGGCGAGCGCCGCCATGGCCGAGGCAAAGCCGGCGAGCGCCAGGAAATGCGGCGTGGTGAGCGGTCCGAAGCGATGCGACAGCACGACGGCAACGAACAGCATGCAGGAAAACAGCGCCAGACGCCGGGCCCAGTGCGCCGCGTGGGAAACGGGCCGTTCATACTGGATCGTGATCGCCATGGTCTCACCGGATGCTCGCGGCGCCGCTGCCGCGCTCCTTTCCTAGCGCAACGAGGCGGCATTTTCCACCGCTGCGCTGCGGCATCGTGGCTGTGACTTTCCAGCCTCGCGCAGTAAATATCCTTGCCTGCCGCAAATTTGCCACGCTCGTTAACGAGTTTTCACGAACGGGGGAATTTCATTCAATGCAGTTCCGGCGGCAGGGCCGCTTCGCGCTTTTGCTGGAATTGCTTTAGGAGCCTGACGATGTTGCCGACGCAGACAGCCGCCGACACACCTGTCGCCACCAATGCTGGCGAGACCGCCCTTCCCCTGGAGCTTCTGGAACTGGAACTTTCCCTCGACGGCTTTGCCGGCGATGCGGAGACGTTCACCGAAGCCGTGCGCAATGCCGCCGGCCAGGTGGGCGGCGACTTCCTCTTCGAACTGCCCGCCTCCGGACTTGCGGAGGATTGCCTGCGGATCGCGGCATTGCGCGTGCCGAAGGGCGATGCGGGATCGCTCGAAGTGGTGTTCGCCATGCTCGATGCGGAAGGCGCGGCGATCCGGGTCGAGAGCCCCGACGATTCGACAAAGGATCTCAAGCGCTTCGCCGACGCCTTCATCGACGTGCTCGAACGCATCTGAGGCCTTGCCGCAAAGCCGGGGCAAGCCTATCTCCATGGGGTCAACAGACCGCCGGAGGCCGCATGTCCACGATGTTTCCAAAGCTCGCCGCCCTAGCGGCCATCGCCGTCGTCATCGCCGGCTGCCAGACGGCGGAGGAAATGCGCGCGGCCGATGAGGACCGCTGCGTCTCCTACGGCTTCCGCCCCCGCACCGATGCCTTCGCGGAATGCCTGCAACGCATCGACCTCGACCGGCGCTATGCGCTGCGCGAGGCGAGCCGCGACGCGCTCTACATGCCGCCGCCCGTCATCGTCGTGCGCGACCACCGGCACCGCTGAGGCAAGCGCCACGCTTTCCCCGGCTCAGGCCTTGCTGCCCTTGAACGCGGCCTGCGCCGCCGCAAGCCGCGCGATCGGCACGCGGAAGGGCGAGCAGGAGACGTAATCCAGCCCCGCATCCTCGCAGAAATGGATCGAGGCCGGGTCGCCGCCATGCTCGCCGCAGATGCCGAGCTTGAGGTCGTTCCGCGTCTGCCGGCCGCGCTCGGCGGCGATGCGGATGAGTTCGCCCACGCCGTCGAAATCGAGCTGGACGAACGGATCCTGCTCGACGATGCCCTTCTGAATATAGGTCGACAGGAACGCCGAGGCGTCGTCGCGCGAGATGCCGAAGGTCGTCTGCGTCAGGTCGTTGGTGCCGAAGGAGAAGAACTCGGCCGATTCGGCTATGACATGGGCGCGCAGCGCCGCGCGCGGCAGCTCGATCATCGTGCCGGTGAGATAGGTGATCGGCACGCCGCTCTCGGCGATCACCGCCTTCGCCACCGCCTCGATGCGGGCCTTCACATAGTCCAGCTCCGCCTTGAGGCCGACCAGCGGCACCATGATCTCCGGCTCGACGGCAGCGCCCGTCTTCTTCGCCGCTTCCGCAGCGGCCTCGAAGATGGCGCGGGCCTGCATCTCGGCGATTTCCGGATAGGAGATCGCCAGACGGCAGCCGCGATGGCCGAGCATGGGGTTGAATTCGTGCAGCGTATCGACGCGGCGGCGCAGCACCGCCTCGTCGATGGCGAGTGCGGCGGCGACCTCGGCGATCTCCTCGTCGCTCTTCGGCAGGAATTCGTGCAGCGGCGGGTCGAGCAGGCGGATCGTCACCGGCAGGCCGTGCATGATCTCGAAAAGCTCGGCGAAGTCCGAGCGCTGCATGGGCAGGAGTTTCGCCAGCGCCGCACGGCGACCCGCCTCGTCCTCGGCAAGGATCATCTCGCGCATCACATTGATGCGGCTTCCCTCGAAGAACATGTGCTCGGTGCGGCAAAGGCCGATGCCTTCCGCGCCGAAGGAGCGGGCCGCGCGGGCATCCGCCGGGGTCTCGGCATTGGTGCGCACCTTCATGCGGCGCGTTCGGTCGGCCCATTCCATGATGCGGCCGAAATCGCCGGAAAGCTCCGGCTGCAGCATCGGGATCTCGCCCTTCAGGATCTGGCCGGAGGAGCCGTCGATGGTGATGACGTCGCCCTTGCGGAGCGTCACGCCCTGGGCGATCAGCAATTCGTTGCGCAGGTCGACGCGCAGCGTGCCCGCACCGGAAACGCAGGGCGTGCCCATGCCGCGGGCCACTACCGCCGCATGGCTGGTCATGCCGCCGCGCGTGGTGAGAATGCCTTCGGCGGCGTGCATGCCGTGAATGTCTTCCGGGCTGGTCTCGATGCGCACGAGGATGACCTTGCGGCCCTCGTCATCCGCCTTCACGGCCTCTTCGGAGGTGAAGACGATCTCGCCCGTCGCCGCGCCCGGCGATGCCGGCAGGCCGGAACCGATGACGTCGCGCCGCGCGCGCGGATCGATGGTCGGATGCAGGAGCTGGTCGAGCGAGGCGGGATCGATGCGCGAGACGGCCTCGCCCTCGCTGATCAGCCCTTCCGTCGCCATGTCGACGGCGATCTTCAGCGCGGCCTTGGCCGTGCGCTTGCCCGAGCGGGTCTGAAGCATCCAGAGCTTGCCCCGCTCGATGGTGAATTCGAGGTCCTGCATGTCGCGGTAGTGCTGTTCCAGGCGCCCGCAGATGCCGCGGAATTCGGCGAAGGCCTCCGGCATCAGCTTTTCCAGCGACGGCCGGTCGGAGCCGGAGGCGATGCGCGCCTCCTCGGTGATGTTCTGCGGCGTGCGGATGCCGGCGACGACATCCTCGCCCTGCGCGTTGACGAGGAATTCGCCGTAGAGCTTGTTCTCGCCGGTCGAGGGATTGCGCGTGAAGGCGACGCCGGTCGCCGAGGAATTGCCGAGATTGCCGAAGACCATGGCCTGCACGTTGACGGCGGTGCCCCAGACGGCGGGGATATTGTGCAGCGTGCGGTAGGTGACGGCCCGGGCATTCATCCAGCTTGCGAAGACGGCGCCGATGGCGCCCCAGAGCTGGACTTCCGGGTCCTGCGGGAATTCCTCGCCGAGTTCCTCCGCGATGATCTCCTTGTAGCGGGCGGTGACGTGCTGCCACTCGACGGCGGACAGCTCCGTGTCCTGCTCGTGGCCGAGCCGGCCCTTCTCGTCCTCGAGGATCTCCTCGAAGACCTCGTGGTCGAGGCCCATGACGACATCGCCATACATCTGGATGAAGCGGCGGTAGCTGTCCCAGGCAAAGCGCGCGTCCCCGGCATCGTGGCCGAGCGCCTCGACCGTATGGTCGTTGAGGCCGAGATTCAGCACGGTGTCCATCATGCCCGGCATGGAGGCGCGGGCGCCGGAGCGCACGGAGAGCAGCAGCGGTTTCGTCGTGTCGCCGAAGACGCGGCCGGTGATCGCCTCCATATGGCGAAGCCCCTCGCGGACCTGATCCTTCAGGCCGGCGGGCAGCGTGCGGCCGTTCTCGTAATAATGATTGCAGGCGGCAGTGACGATGGTGAGCCCCGGCGGCACCGGCAGGCCGAGATTGCACATTTCAGCAAGGTTCGCGCCCTTGCCGCCCAGCAGATCGCGGTCGCCCGCGCTGCCTTCGGCACGGCCTCCCCCGAAGGTATAGACCCACTTCTCCATCGACGCCTCCCAAATGCGTCCCCGCAATCTACAGGAAGTGCATCCCTTTGAAAACGCGGCGAGATGGGAAATTTGCTGCATTGCATCAATTTTGCAACGGCAATGCAACATACCGAGAGGAGACCAAGCCGTGCCCTTGGGCACGGCGGCAATCGGCGGCTCAGTTCCCCTCGATGGAAAGGCCCTTCTCGTTCAGCCGGATCTCGACGCCATCCGGCTTCCTTTCCTGCTGCCAGGCATAATAGGAAAACCCGGCCACCACGACGATAAGGGCGCCGATGATCATGTAAAGTGCGTTTCTGCTCACGTGTGATCCCCAATTGCATATCCCGCCGCAACGGGCAGGCGGGGGCCAACGCATTGGAAAGGCTTTTGTTCCCGGCGATCAGGAGGCTTCGCGAAGCTGCTCCGCCGTCTGCAGGTCTACCGACACGAGCTGCGACACGCCCTGCTCGGCCATGGTGACGCCGAAGAGGCGGTTCATGCGGGCCATGGTGATGGGGTTGTGGGTGATGATGACGAAGCGCGTCTCGGTGGAGGCCGCCATCTCGTCCATCAGGTTGCAGTAACGCTCGACATTGTGGTCGTCGAGCGGGGCGTCCACCTCGTCCAGCACGCAGATCGGCGCGGGATTGGTGAGGAAGACGGCGAAGATGAGGGCCATGGCCGTCAGCGCCTGCTCGCCGCCGGAAAGCAGCGTCATGGTCTGCGGCTTCTTGCCCGGCGGGCGGGCGAGGATTTCAAGGCCGGCATCGAGCGGGTCGTCGCTCTCGATCAGTTGCAGCTCCGCCGTGCCGCCGCCGAAGAGGTGGGTGAAGAGGCGCTGGAACTGGACATTGACGACATCGAAGGCGGCGAGCAGGCGCTCGCGGCCCTCGCGGTTGAGGCTCTGGATCGCCGAGCGCAACTTGCGCACCGCCTCGATGATATCCTCGCGCTCGGCAACGAGCGCATCAAGCTTTTCGGTGAGGTCCTTCTGCTCTTCCTCGGCGCGCAGATTCACCGCGCCGAGACGCTCGCGCTCCATCTTCAGCCGGTCCAGCTCCCGCTCGCGCTCGCGCGGATCGGGCAGCGGGGCATCGGCGGGATGGCCGGTGAGGCGCAGGGCCTCGTGCGGCGCGCAGGACAGCGCCTCGCGGATGCGCGCCTCGCCCTCGACGCGGCGCTCGCGGGCGGAAACGAGGCGTTCCTCCGCGCGGCCGCGCGTCTCGCGGGCCTCGGCAAGCTGCGAAAGGGCCGTCGCGGCGAGGCGGTCGGCCTCGCGCTGGCGGTTCTCGGCGTCCTGGAGGGCATCGGCGGCCTCGCGGCGGGCGGCCTCGGCATTGGTGAGGCCGGTCAGAAGCTCGCGGCGCTTCTCCTCGATCTCGTCGGGAGCCTCGACGAGCTCTTCCATCTCCTCGCGCGCCTCGCCTTCGCGCTCGCGCAGGGTGGCGATATGGTTTTCCGCATTGGCGGCACGGCTCCGCCACGTCTCGCGCTCGGCCGAGATGGCCATGAGGCGGCGGCGGCGGTCGGCCATCTCGCGGGCGAGGCCGTCATGGGCGGCGCGGGCCTCCGCCAGCGTCGCCCGGTCGGTCGCGACGTCCATCGTGCGGGTGCGCAGGCGCAGGTCGAGATCGGCGAGGTCGGGCGCATCCTCCAGCGCGATGCGGGCGTCCTCCAGCGATTGCGCCGCCTCCTCCACCTGCCCTTCGAGCTGGGCGCGGGTCTCCGAGAGAACGGCGCGGCGGCGGATGAGGTCGCCGGAGGCGCGCTCGGCCGCTTCCAGCGCCTCGCGGGCCTCGGCCAGCGTGCGGGCGACACCCCGCTGCGCCTCGCGCGCCGCCTGCTGGCGCTGCGTCTCGGCGCGGATCGTCTCGGTGGCGCGGGCAAGATCGGCTTCCGCTTCCGCGAGCGCCGCGCGGGCGTCTTCCGCCTCGGTTTCGAGTTCGGAAAGGCGGTTCTTCTGTTCGAGGCGAAGGGCGGCGGCGCTCGGCGCATCGGCGCCGGTGACATGGCCGTCCCAGCGGAAGACCGCGCCGTCGCGGGTGACGAGCCGCTGGCCGGGCTTCAGCTTCGGCAGCAGGGACAGCGCCGTCTCGACGCTGGCGGCAAGGCCGATCTGGGCGAGACGGCGATGCAGGACTTTTGGCGCACGGACATGGGTAATCAGCGCCGGGACGCCATCTGGCAGAGCCGGATCGCCGACGGGATCTCCCGACAGCCGCCAGTGAACGGGCGCATCCACATCCGCAGGGGAATCGAGATCGTCGCCAAGGGCGGCGCCGAGCGCCGTCTCATAGCCGCGATCGACATCGACCTCTTCCACGACCGGCGCGAAAGAGCCGCCGGCGGCACCGGCTTCCAGCATGCGGCGGATGGTCCGGGCTTCCGTCTCGATGCCGGCAAGGCGGGCGCGGGCGGTATCGACCGGACCGCGCAGGGCGGATTCATTGAAGCGGGCCTTCTCCAGCGCCTCCTCGACGGCGACGAGCATGTCGCCGGCCGCCTCCAGCGCCTCTTCGGCCGATTGCACGGCGGCGCGGCGCTCTTCCGGATCGGGAAGGCCCGCAATGCGGACGTCCATCTCCTCCAGCTCACGCGCCTGCGCGTCGAGCTGCTGGCCGAGCCGGAGATGGCGTTCGGAAAGGTCGCGGATCGCCTTTTCGAGCTGGTTGCGCACCGCCTGCGCCTCCGCGCGCTCGGCGGTGACGGCGGCAAGGGCGGCTTCGCTTTCGGCAAGCTTCGCGGCGGCCTCGTCCATCGTCTCGCGGGCCGCTTCGGCGCGTTCGTCGGCCTCGGCGAGGATTTCCCCGATCTCCTCCTCCTCGGCCGTCAGCCGTTCCAGCACGGCGGCGTTGTCGGCCACCATGCGCTCCTCGCGGGAAATATCCTCAGCGAGCTGGGCGAGGCGGCGGGTGAGTTCGTCGCGGCGGCGCAGCAGCCGTGCGGAATCCTCTTCGAGCTGCGCGCGGGCGATCTGCAGGCGCTGGAGGACGGCGGCAAGCTTGGCCTCGTTCTCGCGCAGTTCCGGCAGCTTGAGGCTGGCGACGGCCTGGTCCTTGGCCGCCTGCATCTGTGCATTGGCGCGCTCGGCGACGAGCGAGGTCGCCTGGTTGAGCTGGCTTTCCGCCTCACCTTCCGCTTCCTTGGCCTGCGCCCAGCGGATGTGCAGCAGCATCGCCTCGTGGCGGCGGATGTCGGCGGAGAGCGCCTTGAAGCGGCTCGCCTGCCGCGACTGGCGCTTCAGGCTCTCGATCTGGCTTTCCAGCTGCGAGGTGACGTCGTCGAGCCGTTCGAGGTTGGTTTCGGCAGCGCGCAGGCGCAGCTCCGCCTCGTGCCGGCGGGAATGCAGGCCCGAAATGCCGGCCGCCTCTTCGAGAAGCTGGCGGCGGGCCTGGGGCTTGGCTTGGATAAGCTCGCCGATGCGGCCCTGCCCCACCATGGAGGGCGAGCGAGCGCCGGTGGAGGCGTCGGCGAAGAGGAGCTGCACATCCTTGGCGCGCGCCTCCTTGCCGTTGATGCGGTAGACCGAGCCGTTCTCGCGCTCGATGCGGCGCGTCACCTGGATCTCGTCCTCGTTATTGAAGGCGGCGGGCGCGGTGCGGTCGGAATTGTCGAGATAGAGGCCGACTTCGGCGGTGTTGCGCGCCGGGCGGTTGCCGGAGCCGGAGAAGATGACGTCGTCCATGCCGGACGCGCGCATGTTCTTGTAGGAGTTCTCCCCCATCACCCAGCGCAGCGCCTCGACGAGGTTCGACTTGCCGCAGCCGTTCGGCCCGACGACGCCGGTCAGGCCCCGCTCAATGACGAATTCGGTGGGCTCGACGAAGGACTTGAAGCCGAGGAGGCGGAGCTTGGTGAATTTCATGCGGCACCGGCAAGGGTGGGATACCCTTCCTTCGCATGGCGAAGGATGCCCCCCGCCTGCCTGCCGGCATCCCCTCCCCGTAAACGGGGCGAGGAACGATGGGCGCATCGTTGTCCACCTTCTCCCCGCAGCCAGGGAGAAGGTCCCGGCAGGGGGATGAGGGGCAACGCCGCCGCAAAATGAAAAGCGGGCGCACGGCTTCCGCCGTCGCCCGCCGAAAATCCGGTCGAAGGATCAGAGCATGCTGTCGATGAGGGCCGACATGGTGTCAACCGACATGTCCCCCGCGTAGCGCTTGCCGTTGATCAGGAAGGTCGGCGTCGCGGCGACGCCGAATTCCTTGGCGGCACGTTCCCGTACCGCGTTCACATCATCCAGAAGTTTCTGGTTCGTCAAGCAGGCCTGGAAGCTCTCCTGTGTAAAACCGGCGAGCTTGGACATCTGCAACAGCGCCTCGCGGCCGTCCTGCGCGGCGGCCCAGGTCTCCTGCTGCTTCATCAGCATGGAGATCATCGGGAAATACTGCGCCGCCTCGGTGAGCTTCGTCGTGTCCTGCGGGTTGCAGCGGGCGAGCATGAAGGCCGCCGCGGCGCGCGGGTCGAAGGGGAATTCGCGCACGATGAAGCGCACCTTGCCGCTGTCGACATACTTGGCCTTGATGGCGTCGAAGGTATTGTTGTGGAACTGCGCGCAGTGCGGGCAGGTCGTCGACATGTATTCGACGATGGTGACGGGCGCGTTCGCCTCGCCGAGCGCCATGTCCGGCAACGCGCCGGGCTTCAGCACCTCGGCCATGTCCACGCTGCCCTCGGACGAGGGAATGTCGACGGACTTGGCCTCGGCGGCCGGAGCCTGCGCCGTTTCGGTCGTCGCCGCGGTGGTCTCGCTCGACGTGCCCGAGGCGGCCGCCGGCGTCGAGCTTGCGGTCTCGCCCGTCGTCTGGCTGGTCTCGGGAGCCTTGGCGGTCTCCTTCTTCTCGTCGGAGCAGGCGGCCAGCGTCACGGCGAGCGCCGCAACGGCGGCGCCGGTCAGAAGGCGCTTCATCAGGCTCATTTCGGAAAGGGACATGGTCTCTCCTGTCGGAAGGGATGTAAAATTCTTTCGCTCCCCCGTTATACCTGCTTTCGGGCGCGAACAAGCGATGTGAAGGCCAGTAACTTCAAAGAATTGTGACCGTTCGATGATCAGCGGCGCCGGCCGAGCACGGCCGTGCCGAGACGCTTGAGCGCCGCCTTCAGCGCCTCGCCCTCGATGCCCTCGACGAGGTCGTCGAGATGGCGGGCCGCGGCCCCGGTCAGCGGACGAGGCCGGGGCCGATGGCGCGGATGCAGCGCAACCGGCTTCTGCACGATCCTGACCTGGCTGACGGCGGGAAAGCCGAAGAAGCCGTTGATGCGCTGGATGATCTCGCCCTGCTGGTGGCTGAGGAAGAGCGCGCGCGCGCCCTCGCAGGCGATCGTCAGCACGCCCGGCTGGTGGCCGCCGCCCTCGCCCGTCATTTCCGAGGCGCGGCGCGGCCAGGCGATGCGCTCCGGCCGCGTGCATTCGGCGAACTCGGCGCCGGCGATCTCCTCCCACGAGCCGAGCAGCATCGTGTTGATGCCGGCGCGCTTGGCCAGCACCGGATCGATGAGGTCGTTGGCGACCTCGCTGATCTGGACGACACCGCGTCTCGACTGGCGTGCGGGCATTTTCGCGTTCACGGCCTACCCTTTGCGGGACAATATTCCTGTTTCCGCCCGCAGGATGCCTTGAACATCGCGGACCACTCGGCCAGTTATAGAATAATTCCAGCGGAAATGTGCAGCGGTTTTGCGCGCGCCGCCCTGTCAGGCTATAGAAGCGCCCCGATCCCGTTTCAGGCAGACCATGACCCAATCCCACCGGACCGCGGCGCCCGCCGACCTGCTTCTCGCCTGGTACGACCGGCACCACCGCGACCTGCCCTGGCGCGTCAGCCCGCCGATGGCGGCGCGGGGGATCGCGCCCGATCCCTACCGCATCTGGCTTTCCGAGGTCATGCTGCAGCAGACCACCGTGCAGGCGGTCAAATCCTATTTCGCGCTCTTCACCGCGCGCTGGCCGACCGTGACGGACCTTGCGAAGGCCGACAACGAGGACGTGATGAAATCCTGGGCGGGCCTCGGCTATTACGCCCGCGCCCGCAACCTCAAGAAATGCGCCGAAGCCGTCGCCTTCGAGCATGGCGGGGTGTTTCCCGACACGGAAGAGGGATTGAAGGCCCTGCCCGGCATCGGCGACTATACGGCGGCGGCCATCGCCGCCATCGCCTTCAACCGGAAGAGCGCGGTGCTCGACGGCAATGTCGAGCGCGTCGTCTCGCGCCTTCACGCCATCGAGACGCCGCTTCCGGCGGCAAAGCCGGAAATGCGCGCGCTGGTGGCCGCAATGACGCCGGAGGACCGGCCGGGCGACTTCGCCCAGGCGATGATGGACCTCGGCGCGACGATCTGCACGCCGCGCCGCCCGGCCTGCGCGCTCTGTCCGTTCAACGCGGATTGCCGGGTGCTGGGGCGCGACGATCCCGAGCTCTACCCGCGCAAGGCGGCGAAGAAGGAAAAGCCTGTCCGGCTCGGCGCGGCCTTCGTCGCCGAGGACGGGACCGGCGCCGTCTTCCTGCGCAAGCGGGCGGAAAGCGGCCTTCTCGGCGGCATGACGGAAGTGCCGGGCAGCGCCTGGACGGCGCGGATCGACGGAAAGACCGATATCTCCGCCGCGCCCTTTTCGGCGGACTGGCAGGCCTGCGGCACCGTCGTCCATGTCTTCACGCATTTCGAACTGCGCCTCAGCGTCTACCGCGCTGCGGTTCCGCGGGAGGCGAAGGCGGGCGCGGGATGGTGGCAGCCGCGGGACACGCTCGACGGCGAGGCGCTGCCGACCGTCATGAAGAAGGCCATCACGCAAGCCATACCGGACGCATTTCAAAAAAAGAGGAAAGCATGAGCAGCATCGATATCCGCCACATCGTCTTCGACATCGGCCGGGTGCTGATCCACTACGATCCGCATATCCCCTTCGCGCGGCTGATCCCCGACGAAGCGGAGCGCATCTGGTTCTTCGCCAATGTCTGCACGCACGACTGGAACCTGGAGCAGGACCGCGGGCGCCGGTGGGAGGACGCCGAGGCGCTGCTGATCGAGGCGCATCCCGACCGCACCGAGCAGATCCGCGCCTTCCGCCAATACTGGCCCGAAATGGTCCCGCATGCCTATGCGGGAAGCGTCGCGATCCTGGAGACGCTGATCGCCGAGGGGCGGGACGTGACCATGCTGACCAATTTCGCGGCCGACACCTTCAGGGAGGCGCGCAGGATGTATCCCTTCCTCGACAAGCCGCGCGGCGTCACCGTCTCGGGCGAGATCGGGCTCATCAAGCCGGACCGTGCGATCTACGAGAAGCACAGCCGCGACTTCGGCCTTTCGCCCGCCCATACGCTCTTCATCGACGACGCGCCGGCCAATGTCGAGGGCGCGCGCATGGCGGGCTGGAATGCGGTGCTGTTCACCGGTCCGGAAAAGCTGAAGGACGACCTTGCCGCGCACGGCATCGCGCTCTGAGCGCGGCCATAGGGGGCCCGAGACCGAAACGCCCGGAGCCGCAAGGCTCCGGGCGTTTTCGCGTTTCCGGGACTGAAGGTACAAAAACCGGAAAAGCGATATCCGGCCGGTTGTTCGGCCACGGCTTTCGCAACGATTTCCGTTGCTTGGCCTGAGGTGTTTGCCGGATCACACTAAGCGGGCGATGGTTAACATCGTTTGAACGCGGCGGCGTAAATGTGTGGGCAGGAGGGGAGCAAATCGCTTTTTGGCAGCCCCTCGCCGGGCTGCCGCAACAAAAGCCACAGCCCCCGGTGCAGGGAACACCGGAGGCCGCAGCTGGAGAAAGGGTATCAGCAGGATGGACGGCCTATTCGAGGCCGGCCATGCCGGAGCGTACGACGGCGCGCAGCGCATCGATCGGCTTCAGTTCCGCCCCGTCGGCATAGTGCCAGAAGGTCCAGCCGTTGCAGGCGTCGAGCCCCTGCACCTTCGCGCCGACGCGGTGGATGGAGCCGGCATCGTTGCCAGAGGCGAGCGTGCCGTCGGCGCGCACGATGGCGCTGTGGCGGCGGCGGGCATCCGTCAGCACCGTGCCGGGCGCGATGAGGCCGCTTTCGAGCAGCGTGTTGAAGGCGACGCGCGGTTCGGCCTTCTTGCCGCTCATCACGGAAAGCGTGCCGGAGCCGAGCGGCTCGACCGCGTCGATGCGCGCGCGGGCCGCATCGATATAGCTCTGCTCGCGCTCGATGCCGACGAAATGACGGCCGAGGCGCTTGGCGACGGCGCCGGTCGTGCCGGAACCGAAGAAGGGATCGAGCACCACGTCGCCGGGCTTGGACGAGGCCATGAGGATGCGGGCGAGCAGCGCTTCCGGCTTCTGCGTCGGATGCACCTTCTTGCCGTCCGCGTCCTTGAGGCGTTCGCCGCCGTTGCAGATCGGGAACAGCCAGTCCGAGCGCATCTGCACGTCGTCGTTTGCGGCCTTCATGGCGTCGTAGTTGAAGGTATAGCCCTTGGCCTTCGGGTCGCGCGTCGCCCAGATCATCGTCTCGTGCGCGTTCTGGAAGCGGCGGCCCTTGAAGTTCGGCATCGGGTTGGTCTTGCGCCAGACGATGTCGTTGAGGATCCAGAAATTGAGATCCTGCAACGTGGCGCCGACGCGGAAGATGTTGTGGTAGGAGCCGATGACCCAGATCGTGCCGGAGGGCTTCAGCACGCGGCGGCAGGCGAGCAGCCAGGCGCGGGTAAAGGCATCGTAGGCCTCGAAGGAGGCGAACTGGTCCCACTCGTCGTCGCAGGCGTCGACGAGGCTCTGGTCCGGGCGGTGCAGCGCGCCGCCGAGCTGGAGGTTGTACGGCGGATCGGCGAAGATGACGTCGACGGACTGGTCCGGCAGCGCCTCGAGCGCGGCGACGCAATCGCCCTTGATGATCGTGTCGAGCCAACCGCTCTTGCGGGGCGAACGGGAGACGTCTGCAAGCGAAAGAACAGATGGCATTTTTTACTCGCTGATACGCTTACTCGGAACGGAACCTGATGATGCTTATGGTTACCGAAGATGGTTACCAAAGGCTGAAGGGTTTGGAGAAAAAGCGAAAACCGTTCCGCAAGGGGATCGCGACGCCGAATTCAGGAGGCCGCGAATAGACGCGCGTTCCCGGAAGGAGGCCGCCGCCTGCCGAGGGGATCGGCCGGTTTTCCGGCGAGCGGGCCGGGCTGACCGTGCAGCGATCCGAACGACGACGCGGCCCGCCAAGCGCGGGCCGCGTCTTATCCTGCCGCGTGGAAGGCGCGGCTGTCCTCCGGCGCCGCGTTGCGGTCGTTGAGGCCGTAGTCGCGCACGACGCTGGCGATGCGCAGCCGATAGGCGTCGAAGACGCCGCCGCGGCCAAGCGACTGGGCGGCGCGGTGCTCCTCGGTGGTGCGCCAGGCCTTCACCGCTTCCTCGTCGCGCCAGAAGGAGAGCGAGAGCAGCCGCGTCGGATCGGTGAGGCTGCGGAAGCGCTCGATGGAAATGAAGCCCTCGATGCCGTCGAGCAAGGGGCGAAGGTCGCGCGCCGTGTCGAGATAGAGGTCCATGCGGCCGGGCGCGGGCACGACCTCGAAGATGACGGCGATCATGGCGTGACCCTCGGCGCGTGGGGCAGCGAGACGTTCTTCAGGAAGATGCGCTCCTCCTTCAGGATGAAGCGCTCCCTGCGGGAGAATTCATAGTTCTTCTGGCCGAGCGGATCGGCGGCAAGCCGAGCGCGATAGGCTTCGTAGGCCGCAAGGCTCTCGATATTGTAGACCCCGTAGGCCGTGGTGGCGCAGCCCTCGTGCGGCGCGAAATAGCCGATGAGATCGGCCCCGCAGCGCGGGATCGCCTCACCCCAGTTGCGGGCATAGGCGGCGAAGGCATCCTTCCTGAAAGGGTCGATCTCGTAGCGGATGAGGCAGGGGATCATCGTCGTCTCCCTGGTTGCGATGGTCCCTTTTCCCACATTGCCGGACGCGAATGCTTCGGCTATCATCGAAGTATGAAAGAAGGCCCCGACATATCCCAGATCGGCGCGCTGATCGGCGATCCCGCCCGCGCCAACATGCTGACCGCGCTTATGGGCGGGCAGGCGCTGACGGCGACCGAGCTTGCCGGCGCGGCCGGCGTCACGCTCCAGACGGCCAGCTCCCACCTTTCCAGACTGGAGGGCGGCGGGCTCGTCGTGCAGCGCAAGCAGGGACGGCATCGCTATTTCGCGCTCGCCGACGACGAGGTGGGGCTGCTGCTCGAAGGCATCATGGGCTTTGCGGCCAATCGCGGCCTGCTGCGCACCCGCCCCGGCCCCAAGGACCCGGCGCTGCGCCGGGCGCGGGTCTGCTACAACCACCTCGCCGGCGATTTCGGCGTGCGCATGCTGGACCGGATGGTGGCCGATGGCGACGTGACGCTCGACGGTGACGACGCGGCCCTGACGCCTTCCGGCGAGGCGCGCGTGGCGGCGCTGGGCATCGACGTCCCCGCCCTCAGGGCGCAGCGCCGCCCGGTCTGCCGCACCTGCCTCGACTGGAGCGAGCGCCGCTCGCATCTCGCCGGCTCGCTCGGCGAGGCGCTGCTCGCCCGCTTCATCGCGGATGGCTGGGCGAAGCGGGAAAAGGACAGCCGCGCCATCCGCTTCACGGCGGAGGGCGAGCGGAAGTTCATGGCGCTGTTTCCGTAAGGGGCAGCCGCTCCGTGCCCCCGAAGCATGGCTCCCTCCCCGATTCGGCAATTGTCCCGCGTGCCCCTTTCGTGTAGGGAAACCGCGGCTTCACAGGCGCTCCGCGCCCCTTCGTTCTTCGCAAATCCGGATGCAGCCCTGCCCGGACTTGCCCCCTATGAAAGACAGCAGTTCATGAACGGTTTCGATCTCATCATCTTCGACTGCGACGGCGTTCTGGTCGATTCGGAAATCATCGCGGCGGAAGTGGAATCGGCGCTGCTGACGGATGCGGGCTATCCGATCGGCGTCGAGGAAATGGGCGAGCGCTTTGCCGGCATGACCTGGCACAACATCCTGCTTACCGTCGAGCGCGAAGCCTCCATTCCGCTCTCGGCCACCCTGCTCGACAAGTCGGAAAAGCTGCTCGACCTGCGCCTCGCGCAGGAAGTAAAGGCCATCGACGGCGTCAAGGCGATGCTTTCGCGTATCCCCAGGCCCTATTGCATCTGCTCGAATTCGTCCGCGCACCGCCTCGACATGATGCTCTCGAAGGTCGGCCTCCGGGAAGTCTTCGGCCCCTATGTCTATTCGGCCAAGGACCTCGGTCCCGACCGCGTGAAGCCGAAGCCGGATATCTTCCTGCACGGCGCCAAGCAGTTCGGCGCAAATCCGGCGCGCACGCTGGTCATTGAGGATTCGGTTCACGGCATTGCGGGCGCCCGCGCCGCCGGCATGCGCGTCGTCGGCTTCACCGGCGCCTCGCACACCTATCCCTCCCATGCCGACCGCCTGACGGAAGCCGGCGCGGAGACCGTCATCTCGCGCATGAGCGAGCTGCCGGAGGTCATTGCCGCGCTGGCGGAATGGCAGGAGGCGATCTGAAGGCAGGCAAGTAGGCAGTAGGCAAATATGCCATTTGACCCTATTGGCTACTGCCTATTGCCTAACCCCTCAATTCTTCTTCCGCTTCTTCGCCGACCCCTCTTCAAAGCCGACATAGGCCTTGGTAAAGCCGCCGGAACCGCCGGGGATCGCGACATTGCTCTGGGTGAAGATGAACTGCGCCGCGGTGCCATCGGCCGGGATCGTGACCGGGAACTGCACGAGCTGGGAATAATGCGAGGTCTCGCCGTCCATGACCGCGACGCGGATCGGCAGCGTCACCGTACCGCTGGCGCCGGCGGGGCCGACGACGATGCGGCCCTGCACCATGATCGTCATCACGAGCTGGTTCTCGTTCAGCACGCACTGGCGCGTCGTATCGCCGAGCGTCACCTGGTAGGCGAGGTTCTGCGGATCGTCCTTGGCGCCCTTGCCGTAGCGCCGCAGCACCGAGGTGCCGTCGCGCAGGAAGACCTGCGGGCACGAACCCTGGATCACCGCGACCTGCGTCTGCTGCTGCGTGGCAGCCTGAACGCCTGACGGATCACTCGTCACGCCGAGATCGGCGGGCTTGTCGGTCTGGTTGCAGCCGGCGACGACGGCGAGAAGGGAGATGCCGAGAAAACGGCGGACAGTCATTCCAAACACGTTGCGTTCTACCCCTGCGATCAGGCCCCGCCTCCGGCGTCCAAGCCCTTCGGAACTCGTTTCACGGGCCTTTTCACGACCCCAGGCGATGGTCTATAGCAGCGGCGCGGCGAAAAATCGATTGTCGAATGAAACCGCCCTCAGAAATTCGGAGAGGTCCGCCTTCCTCGCGAAGACGGGCCGGACGCAACGGCATTTGCAAATCCAAGGACGTGCGACGTGGATTATGTTTCGACCCGGGGCGAGGCCCCTTCCCTCGGTTTCTCCGATGCGCTTCTGGCGGGCCTTGCCCGTGACGGCGGGCTCTACGTGCCGCGCGAATGGCCGACCTTCTCCAAGAAGCAGATCCGGGCGCTGCGCGGAAAATCCTATCAGGAAATCGCCTTCACCGTGCTCCTTCCCTTCGTCGAGGGCGACATTCCGGCCGAAAAGTTCCGGGCGATGATCGACGAGGCCTATGCCACCTTCCGCCATCCGGCGGTCGTCCCGCTCGTCCAGACGGGCCCGAATTCCTTCGTCATGGAGCTTTTCCACGGCACGACGCTCGCCTTCAAGGACGTGGCGATGCAGCTTCTCGCCCGGCTGATGGACCATGCGCTGGCCGCCCGCGGCGAGCGCGCCACCATCGTCGGCGCCACCTCGGGCGATACCGGCGGCGCGGCCATCGACGCCTTCGCCGGGCGCGAGCGCACCGATATCTTCATCCTCTTCCCCGAGGGCAAGGTCTCGCCGGTGCAGCAGCGCCAGATGACGACCTCGACGGAAAAGAACGTCCACGCCCTCGCCATCAAGGGCAATTTCGACGACTGCCAGAACCTCGTGAAGGCGATGTTCAACGACACGAAGTTCCGCGACGGCGTGAAGCTCTCGGGCGTCAATTCGATCAACTGGGCACGCATCATGGCCCAGATCGTCTATTACTTCACGACGGCCGTCGCGCTCGGCGGGCCGGACCGGAAGATCTCCTTCACCGTGCCGACCGGCAATTTCGGCGACATCTTCGCCGGCTATGCCGCCAAGCGCATGGGCCTGCCCATCGACAAGCTGGTGATCGCGACGAACGAGAACGACATTCTCGCCCGCACGCTGAAGACCGGCCGCTACGAGATGAAGGACGTCAAGGCGACCACCTCGCCGTCGATGGACATCCAGATCTCGTCCAATTTCGAGCGGCTGCTTTTCGAAGCCCATGACCGGGACGCCGGAGCCGTGCGCCGCGCCATGGCGAGCCTCAAGCAGTCCGGCGCCTTCGAGATCGGCGATCATGCGCTGAAGACGATCCGCAAGAAGTTCCGCGCGGGCCGCGCCTCGGAAAAGCAGGTGGCGCAGACGATAAAAGACACGCTGACCAAGACCGGCTACCTGCTCGACCCGCATTCGGCCATCGGCGTCTTCGTCGCCGCCAAGCACGAGAAGCCCAATGCGCCGATGGTGACGCTCGCCACCGCCCACCCGGCGAAATTCCCCGCCTCAGTAAAATCGGCATGCGGTATTGACCCGGCGCTTCCGACGTGGCTTGCTGACCTCATGCAAAGGGAGGAGCGGTTCGACGTCCTCGAAGCGGAACTCGATGCGGTGGAAACCTTCATCGGGAAGCATACGCGGGTTCGGGGATAGAATCGCAGAAAGTGCGTATGATGAAAGTTGAGTGCACCCGGCTCGCATCCGGGTTGACCGTGGTGACCGAGAACATGCCGCATCTGGAGAGCGTCGCTCTCGGCGTGTGGATCAAGTCGGGGTCACGCAACGAAACCACGGACGAGCACGGCATCGCCCACCTTCTGGAACACATGGCCTTCAAGGGCACGGAGCGCCGCTCCGCCCGCCAGATCGCCGAGGAAATCGAGAATGTCGGCGGCGAGGTCAACGCCGCCACCTCGACGGAAACGACCTCCTACTATGCCCGCGTGCTGAAGGATCATGTCCCGCTCGCGGTCGACATCCTCGCCGACATCCTGACGGAATCCGTCTTCGACGAGGAAGAGTTGCGCCGCGAAAAGCACGTCATCCTCCAGGAGATCGGCGCGGCGAACGACACGCCCGACGACGTGGTCTTCGACAAGTTCTCCGAGGTCGCCTATCGCGACCAGATCATCGGCCGCGCCATCCTCGGCACGCCGGAGACGGTTCTTTCCTTCTCGCCCGGCGAGATCCGCTCCTATCTCGACCGCAACTACACGACGGACCGCATGTTCGTGGTGGCGGCCGGCGCGGTGAACCATGACGAATTCGTGCGCCAGGTCGAGGACCGCTTCTCCTCGCTGCCGACCGCGCCCAAGGTCTCCCCGGTCTTCGAGCCGGCCCGCTATACGGGCGGCGACATCCGCGAGACGCGCGACCTGATGGACGCGCAGGTCCTGCTCGGCTTCGAGGGCAAGGCTTATCACGCCCGCGACTTCTACTGTTCGCAGATCCTCGCCAACATTCTCGGCGGCGGCATGTCCTCCCGCCTCTTCCAGGAGGTGCGCGAGCACCGGGGCCTCTGCTATTCGATCTACGCCTTCCACTGGGGCTTTTCCGATACCGGCATCTTCGGCATCCATGCCGCGACAGGCGGTGAGAACCTGCCCGAGCTGATGCCCGTCATCTTCGAGGAGTTGAAGAAGTCGTCCGAGACGATCCACCAGCAGGAAATCGAGCGCGCCCGCGCGCAGATCCGCGCCCAGCTCCTGATGGGCCAGGAAAGCCCGGCCGCCCGCGCCGGCCAGATCGCCCGCCAGATGATGCTCTACGGCCGCCCGATCCCGAACGAGGAGCTGATGGAACGCCTTGCCGGCATCACCATCGAGCGCCTGACGGACCTTGCCGGACGCCTGTTCTTCGACACCGTGCCGACCATCTCGGCCATCGGCCCGCTGGAACATCTCGTGCCGGCCGGCGACATCACGCGCTCGCTCTCGCGCGGGACGATCGACCGCGCGGCGAGCTGAGCCGCCCGCGCGCCCTGACGGCCGAAACGGGCCGTCAGGCGAAAACATCCTCGTGAATGTCGGAACGGACGCGGCCTGCCCGTCCTCGTGGCATGTCCGAACGAGAGGAAACCCCCATGGAAAAGATCCCTGCCCTGCTCGACCGCGCCGAATGGGCCGAGCGGCCGGATGCCTGGAAAGGCGAATTCGAGGGAAAGCGGTTCGGCACGGATGTCTCGGTGGTCTTCTACACCACGGATGAGGTCGGGCGCGGCCCGCGGCTCCACCGGCACGCCTATGACGAGGTCTTCATCGTGCGCGAGGGCCGCGCGCTCTTCACGGTGGGTGAGCGGCAGATCGAGGCGGTCGCCGGACAGATCGTGTTCGGGCCGGCCAACGTGCCGCACAAATTCATCAATCTCGGCCCCGGCCGGCTGGAGACGACCGATATCCACGTCACCGACACCATCGCGCAGGAAGACCTGGAATAGCGGCGGCGGTTCTGCCTCCATTCCGGACAGCCGCCCAATCGCCATGCAACAGGCGCATGCCTCTGCTGCAAGCATATGCATTTTCTCCGGTCAGCGGATCGCCTACATAGTGGCCAACCCAAAGGAGCTGACCAATGAACATCATCGCAAAGATCAAGAAGAGCGCCGCCGACCGTCGCGCCGTCCGTGAACTGAACGCCCTCGACGACCGCGCCCTGCAGGATCTCGGCATCTCGCGCTCGAACATCCAGTCCGCCGTCAAGGGCTTCCTGGTCTTCGGCTGAGACAGAACCTGCGCTCTTCGCCGCAAGGCGAATGGAACGCTGCTGTTTCGTATGACGCAACCCGCCGCAAGGCGGGTTTTGTCTTTTCCGGCGACACCATTTGACGCCGCGGAACCTGCTGACATAGTCTTGCGGGAATGTGCGCGGAGGATTGAATGGCACGGTCGGTTTTTCGCTTCCTGTCCAGGCAGTCCGACGCGGTCGAGCTTGCCGGCGACCGGCATTTCCTGCGCCTCCCCCGCTTCCAGGATTACCGCCAGTGGTATGCGCTGCGCTCGGAAAGCCGGCGCTTCCTCGAGCCCTGGGAGCCGACATGGCGGAGCGACGATCTGACGGAAGGCGCCTTCCGCGCCCGCGTCCTTCGTAATGAACAGGAATTTTCGTCGGGACAGGCCGTCCCCCTCTTCGTCTTCACGCGCGAGGAGAAGACGCTGCTCGGCGGCCTCACTGTCGGCTATATCCGGCGCGGGGCGGCGCAATGCTGCATGATCGGCTACTGGATGGGCGAGCGCCATGCCGGCAAGGGCCACATGCTCGGTGCGCTCAACCTCGCCATACCCTATATCTTTTCGAGCCTTCAGTTGCACCGTATCGAGGCAGCCTGTATTCCAGACAATACAAGAAGCATACGTCTCCTTGAAAAGGCCGGCTTTCAGCGTGAAGGCTACCTTCGGGAGTATCTGAAGATAAACGGGGAGTGGCGCGACCACGTGATGTTCTCGCTTCTGGCCGCCGACAGGCGGCCCCAGGCGGCACCGGGCGCGGCAGGACTGGGCAGTACCTAAGGACAATGCACTTTCAATGACGTCTTCCTTCGTGCCGCAAGCGCTGCGTGCCAGCCGGTTGCTCGCTTTCATCCTTCTGGTGCCGATCCTCCTTGCGGGGATGCTGCCGGAACGCGCCCATGCCGTCGAGCCGGTGAAGATTTCCCGTGACGACACCGCGCTCGACCTCACCGCCACCACCGAGATCTATACCGGCCGGGGCGAGGCCTTCCAGGTTTCCACCGCGCCCGGCACCGACGGCATCGTGCGGCGCATCGAGGTGCGGGCCACCTCCGACGAGCACCAGGGCGACTGGGCCGTCTTCGCGCTCGCCAACGTTTCCGACGAGCAGATCGACCGCGTGATCGTCGCCCCGCATTTCCGCCTCGTGCAGTCCAAGCTGTTCTGGCCGGACCTCGGCTCCAAGCGCATCATCTCGATCACCCCGAGCGAGGGCTTCGCGCTCGACCGCGAGCCGAGCGAGGAGGCGGACGTCTTCTCCATCACCCTCAATCCCGGCACGGTCGTCACCTTCGTCGCGGAGCTCGCGACGCCCGACCTTCCGCAGATCTATCTCTGGGAACCGGACGCCTACAAGGACACGGTCAACGCCTTCACGCTCTATCGCGGCATCGTGCTCGGCATCGCCGGCCTGCTCGCCGTGTTCCTCACCATCCTCTTCGTCGTGAAAGGCACCTCCATGCTGCCGGCGACGGCGGCGCTCGCCTGGGCCGTTCTCGGCTATATCTGCGTCGATTTCGGCTTCCTCTCCAAGCTCATCTCGATCACGGCGGGCGACGAGCGGATATGGCGCGCGGGAACGGAGGTGTTCCTCGCGGCGGGCCTTGTGGTCTTCCTCTTCACCTATCTCAACCTCAACCGCTGGCACGCGCATCTCGCCTATGCGACGCTCGCCTGGATCCTCGGCCTCGGCCTGCTCTTCGGCGTCGCGATCTACGATCCGCCGATCGCCTCAGGCATCGCCCGCCTCTCCTTCGCGCTGACCGCGACGGTCGGCATCGTGCTCATCGCCTATCTCGGCTTCAACCGCTATGACCGGGCGATCCTGCTGGTGCCGGCATGGTCGCTGATCCTCGTCTGGCTGTTCGGTGCCTGGCTGACGGTGACGGGCCAGCTCAACAACGACATCATCCAGCCGGCGCTCGGCGGCGGCCTCGTCCTCATCGTGCTCCTCATCGGCTTCACGGTGATGCAGCACGCCTTTGCCGGCGGCGCCTATAGCCAGGGCCTGTTCTCCGATCTCGAGCGCCAGTCGCTGGCGCTGACGGGCTCTGGCGATACCGTGTGGGACTGGGATGTGGCGCGCGACCGCGTCGTCACCATTCCCGACATCTCCATCCAGCTCGGCCTTGCGCCGGGCGTCATGCACGGCCCGGCACGCAACTGGCTGCCGCGCCTCCACCCCGACGACCGCGACCGCTTCCGCGCCACGCTCGACGTGCTGCTGGAGCACCGCAAGGGCCGGCTCAACCATCAGTTCCGCGTGCGCGCCGAGGATGGCCACTACCACTGGCTCTCCATCCGCGCCCGCCCCGTGCTCGGCGCGAACGGCGAAATCATCCGCTGCGTCGGCACGATCATCGACATCACCGAGCAGCGCAACTCGATCGACCGGCTCCTGCAGGACGCCCTGCACGACAACCTGACGGGCCTGCCGAACCGCCAGGTCTTCCTCGACCGGCTGCAATCGATCCTGTCGCTGACCGCCAGTTCCGATACCGTGCGTCCGACGGTGCTGACCATCGACATCGACCGCTACAAGCAGGTCAACGACGCGCTCGGCATCGCCGCCGGCGACAATATCCTCATCGCGCTGACCCGCCGCCTGCGCCGGCTCCTCAAGCCGCAGGATACGCTGGCCCGGCTTGCCGGTGACCAGTTCGGCCTGATCCTCATGTCTGAGCGGGATCCCGCCAAGGTGGCGGATTTCGCCGATGCGGTGAGCAAGGCGATCATGGTGCCGATCAATTTCGGCGGCCGCGAGATCATCCTGACGGCCTCCATCGGCCTCGTCTCCTGGGTCGACCAGCAGGAGGACGCGGCGGGCCTGCTCAACGACGCCGAGCTTGCCATGTACCGGGCCAAGAAGGCCGGTGGCAACCGCGTCGAGCCCTTCCGCCCCGCCTTCCGCACCTTCGGCGCCGACCGCCTTCAGATCGAGACGGACCTGCGCCGCGCCATCGAGCGCAAGGAGCTTTCCCTCGTCTACCAGCCGATCGTCCGGCTCAAGGATGCGGAGATCGCCGGCTTCGAGGCGCTGATGCGCTGGGACCACCCCAAGCGCGGCAATATCTCGCCGGCCGAGTTCATCCCCATCGCGGAGGCGTCCGACCTCATCAACCAGCTCGGCCTCTTCGCCTTCGACAAGGCCGCGAGCGACCTGATGGACTGGCAGCTCCAGACCGGCGAGCTTCCGGTCTTCGTCTCGGTCAACCTGTCAAGCGCGCAGCTCCTCAACAACGAGCTTTACAACGACGTGCGCGCGGCGCTCGCCCGCACCCGCTGCGAGCCGCAGAAGATCAAGCTGGAACTCACCGAATCTGTCGTGATGGAAAATCCGGAACAGGCCCGGCTGATCCTCAACAAGCTGCGCGATGTCGGCCTCGGTCTTGCGCTCGACGATTTCGGCACGGGCCATTCCTCGCTCTCCTATCTCACCCGCTTCCCCTTCGACACGATCAAGATCGACAAGGCGCTGGTGCGCGACGGTTCCGACAAGCGCACCGTGCTGCTGCGCTCCGTCATCTCGATGGCGCGGGAACTGGAAATGCAGGTGGTCGCGGAAGGCATCGAGTCGGAAGAGGACGCCATCGAGCTCGGCAACATGGGCTGCGAGTTCGGCCAGAGCTACATCTTCGGCCCGCCGATCGGCTACGACTCGGTGCTGCGTCTGCTGAAGGAACGCTTTCCCCTGATGAAGCGGGCGTAAGAGGCAGTAGGCAGTAGGGAATTTCTACTGCCTATTGGCTATTGCCTACTGCCCTGACGAGGCGATTGATGAAATCCAACTTCTCCACCACCGGCGGCGAAAGCACGAAGGGGTAGCTGTCGGGCTGGCCCATGGAGCGCTGGATGGCGTTCATCGCGACGCTGAGGGGAACCCAGGATTCGACGAGCCGGCCGGCATTCGGCGCGCGGTAGGGATCGAAGGTGACTTCGGCTTCCAGCTCCTCGTGGCCCTTCGGATCGGTGTTGAGGCCGAAGGCGCGGGCCGTTTCCAGCGTATCGGCGATATGGAAGAAATGCGCCCAGCATTCGGCGAAATCCTCGGCCGGATGGCAGCTCGCATAGGTGCTGATGAACCGCTCCTGCCAGTCCACCGGCGGTCCTTCCTCGTAATTGCGCCGAAGGGCGGTGGCGTAGTCTTCGCGCTCGTCGCCGAAGAGATTGCGGGCTTCCTCCAGCGTCGCCGCGCTGCGGACGAGCTGCGTCCAATAGAAATGCCCGACCTCATGGCGGAAATGGCCGAGCAGCGAGCGATAGGGCTCGCCCATGGCGACGCGCACGCTCTCGCGCACCGCATCGTCCGCCTCGGCGGCGCGCAGGCTGATCAGGCCGTCCTCGTGGCCGGTCATGGCGGCCGATACGACATAGCCGTTCGCATCGAGCTCGTCGGCAAGGAAATCGAAGACGAGTCCGCCGGCGGGGTCCTCCTCGCGGGTCGGATGCGGCAGCTTCCAGCGCAGGATCGAATAGAACAGATGCCGCTGCGCCGCGCCGATGCGCCGCCAGCGCTCCAGCCCGACGGGATCGGTGGTGGGCACGATGCGATTGTGCCGGCAAGCCTCGCAGAAGGCATGCGGACTGTTGGCCGATACTATCCAGTTGCAGACGTCGTGGACGGCATTCGCGCAGTAGCGATAGAGGCCGCCCGACGCGATCCTCCAGACACCCTCGCCTTCCGGCACCAGGGCATGCAGCGCCGTGTCCGCGGCAAGGAAGCCGAGCGGCGATCCGCAGCGCATGCAGAGGCGGTTGTCGAAATGGATCGTCTGGCCGCAGGTCCCGCAGGTGAAGAGTTTCATGGCGTCCCGGATCGCTCGGTGCATTCGGCAGGATACCCGCGCCGGCCCTTGCCGACGCGGGTATCCCTGTTTGAAAAGGTTTGGATGGCCTTGGCCATCCGGACAGGATCAGAGCCGGTCGACGGCACCCTTGACGGCATCCTTGGCCTTGCCGACGGCCTTCTGGGTCTTGCCCCTGGCTTCCTGTGCGGCGCCTTCGGCGCGCATCTTCGGGCTGTCGGTCGCCTTGCCCGCGGCCTGCTTGGCCTTGCCAGCCAATTCGTTCGCCGTGCCCTTGATCTTGTCGCTCGTGCTGCCCATCGTCATGCTTCCTCGTGTCCGGTTGCAAGCGCCACCATCGGCGCGCCGGGAGAACGGCGGGCAGCGCAACAGGTTCCATGAGCGTGGAAAAATCGAAGGCCGCCCCTCAGGCGTGGCCTGCCTCGGGGGAGAGCATGGCGGGGGTGATGCCCATCAGGCCGAGCGCGCGCTCGTACTTGCTGTCGAGATTGGTGTCGAAGATCAGCTCTTCCTGCGCAGGGCAGGTCAGCCAGCCGTTGGCGCCGATCTCGTTCTCGATCTGCCCCGCGCCCCAGCCGGCGTAGCCGAGCATCATCAGGCCGCGCTGCGGGCCGCGGCCGCGGGAAATGGCGCGCACGATATCGAGCGTCGCCGTCAGGCAGATCTCGTCGCTGACCGGAATGCTGGATTCGGACATGTAATCGTCCGAATGCAGCACGAAGCCGCGCCCGCTTTCCACCGGCCCGCCGCAGCGGATGGGAAAATCGAGCGTCGCGCCCGGCAGGCGGATCACCTCCTCCTCGCCGAGAAGGTCGAGATGCAGCAGCACGTCGGAGAAGCTGAGCTGCTGCGGCCGGTTGATGACGAAGCCCATGGCACCGTCTTCCGAATGGGCGCAGATATAGACGACGGTGCGGGCGAAATTGTCGTCGGCCATCCCCGGCATGGCGATCAGGAACTGACCGTCAAGGAAGCCGCGTTCTCGTGTCTTTTTCAGAACCGACATAGCCATAGTGCAGACAGCCTATCAATTCGCCGCCAAATGAAAAGCGTTCTTTTCGCCGGCCCGGCCATCCGGCCCCGTGGGAAATGCATGCCGGGCCAGCGCGCGATCAAGCTTTTATGATGGCCACGCGAGGTTTTGTCGCTGGCAAGCGGCAAGAGCCGGCGCTAGATAGGAAGCCATGAAACGCCTGCCGATCGCCGCCATCCCGCTGCTTTTCGCCGCCTCTTCCGCCCTCGCCGCGTCCTCTTCCTGGGTGGAGACGCCGGGCGGTGACGTGCGCCTCGTCGCCCTTCCGGCTTCCGCCGACGGAACGACGCGCGCCATGCTCGATATCCGGCTGCACGACGGCTGGAAGACCTATTGGCGCGATCCCGGCGGCAGCGGCATTCCTCCCTCGGTGGCGGTCACGGGCGCGAGGCTGACATCGATCGGCTTTCCCGCGCCGAAGCGGCTCGGCGATGCCGAGACCCATTACATCGGCTATGACATGCCGGTGCGCCTGCCCCTGACGCTCGACAAGATCGCCGGGCCGATCACCGCCACTATCTTCATCGGCGTTTGCAAGGAGATCTGCATTCCCGTGCAGGCGGAGCTGACGGTGGATGCGAGCGGCGAGAGCTTCGCCAATCCGCTCGAGGAAGCCGCCGTCGCTGATGCCGAGGCGGCGCTGCCGGGTGGCGCGGGCGAGGGTTTCCAGCCGCTCTCCGGCGCGTGGGCGGCGGACGGCAAGAGCGTGACGGTACGCTTCGACGCGCCGGCGAACGGCCCCCTTCCCGAGGTCTTCCTTTCGGGCTCATCGAACTTCGAATTCGGTGCGGCGCATCCCGCGCGGCGCGAGGGCGATGCCTTTGTCGCCGAGGTTCCCGTGCTTCACAGGCCCAAGGTCTTCGATCTTGCGAAGGATCCGATCCGCCTGACGGTGCGCGCCGGCGAGAAGTCGATGGAAAGCCCGCTTGCCATCGACTAGCGCTCCCCTATAGTTCCGCCGCAAGCCATTTTGCCACCAGACAGGAGAGACGCCGTGACCATTGCCGTTGGAGACAAGCTGCCCGACCTCACGCTGAAGGAACGCACGCCGGACGGCCCCGCCGACATCTCGACGGACGCGCTGTTCAAGGGCAAGCGCGTCGTACTCTTCGCCGTGCCCGGCGCCTTTACGCCCACCTGCTCGCTGAACCACCTGCCGGGCTACCTGGAAAACCGCGACGCGATCCTTGCCAAGGGCGTGGACGATATCGCCGTCGTCGCCGTCAACGACCACCATGTCATGGGCGCCTGGGCGACCGCGACGGGCGGCGCGGGCAAGCTGCGCTTCCTCGCCGACTGGGACGCCGCCTTCACCAAGGCGCTCGGCATGGACATCGACCTTTCCGCCGGCACGCTGGGCGTGCGCTCCAAGCGCTATTCCATGCTCGTCGAGGACGGCGTGGTGAAGTCGCTCAATGTCGAGGAAAGCCCCGGCCAGGCGACCGTCTCCGGCGCTGCGGCGATGATCGAGCAGCTTTGATGAGGCAGTAGGCAGTAGGCAGTAGAGGGAACATTCCTTCTTTCTGTTTCCTACTGCCTATTTCCTAACTCCTGCTGCCTTTGAACGGCGCCATGCCCTTGCGCGCCAGCTCGTCGGCGCGTTCGTTCTCCGGGTGGCCGGCATGGCCCTTGACCCAGTGCCATTCGACCTTGTGGCGCTGCCGCGCCTCGTCGAGCGCCTGCCAGAGGTCGCCGTTCTTCACGGGCTTCTTGTCGGCGGTCTTCCAGCCGTTCTTCTTCCAGCCGAAAATCCATTTCGAAATGCCGTCCATGACGTATTTCGAGTCCGTGTAGAGATCGACCTCGCAAGGGCTCTTCAGCGCCGAGAGCGCGCTCATCGCCGCCATCAGCTCCATGCGGTTGTTGGTCGTCGCCGCCTCGCCGCCGGACATTTCCTTCTCGACCTCGCCATAGCGCAGCACCGCGCCCCAGCCGCCGGGGCCGGGATTGCCCGAGCAGGCGCCGTCCGTGAAGATATCGACATGCTTCATCGGGAAAGCCCGTATTCGCGGGCGTCAAGCACCTGGCGGTGGAAGCGCAGCCGGCGCAGATATTCGAGCGGGTCCTTCTTGACGACCAGCGCGCCGGGCGGCGTCATCAGCCAGTCGTAGAGCCGCGTCAGGAAGAAGCGGATGGCCGAACCGCGGGCCAGCAGCGGCAGGGCGGCCACCTCGGCCTCGGACAGCCGGCGCACGCTCTCGTAACCCTCCAGCAGCGCCATGCCCTTGGTGAGGTTGAACGAACCATCCTTCTCGAAGCACCAGGCATTGAGGCAGGTGGCGACGTCATAGGCGAGGATGTCGTTGCAGGCGAAGTAGAAGTCGATCAGGCCGGAAAGCTCGTCGCCGATGAAGAAGACATTGTCCTGGAAGAGGTCAGCATGGATGACGCCCGTTGGCAGATCCTTCGGCCAGCGGGCTTCCAGGAGATCGAGCTCGCCGGGGATCTCGTCCCGCAGCCCCGTTTCCACCTCGTCCGCGCGGTCGGCGGACTTGTCCCAGAGCGGCCGCCAGCCATCGACGGAAAGCGCATTCCGGCGGGTGAGCTCGAAGCCCTCACCGGCAAGATGCATCTGCGCCAGCGCGCGGCCCACTTCCCGGCAATGCTTGGCCGCCGGCTTGCGCAGCCACATGCCTTCGAGGAAGGAGATGACGGCGGCGGGGCGGCCTGAAAGCTCGCCGAGCAACGCGCCGTCGCTGCGCGGCAGGGGTAGCGGGCAGGACAGGCCCCTTTCCGCCAGATGGTGCATCAGGCCGAGGAAGAACGGCAGGTCGCCCGGGTCGACGCGCTTCTCGTAGAGCGTCAGGATGAGGGCGCCCTTCGTGGTGTGCAGCAGAAAGTTGGAATTCTCAACGCCCTCGGCGATGCCCTTGTAAGAGAGCAGCGTGCCCGCGTCATAGGCGGCGAGGAAACGGGAGAGATCGTCTTCAGTGATATCGGTATAGACGGCCACGGCGGGTCTCAGGCTTGATGGGTGGGGTCGATCGGATAGGTGGTCGGTGCGGCGCGCTGCCCCTCACCTGTCTGCCGGCATTCTCTCCCCGCTAGCGGGGCGAAGAGCGATGGGCGCGCCGGTTTCCTTCCAACCGAAAAGTGAGAAGAAGGGAACGGAAAACGGCCCGGATTTCCCCTTCTCCCCGCTTGCGGGGAGAAGGTCCCGGCAGGGGGATGAGCGGCGCAAGAGTGGTTCACAGTCTCACTCGCCATTGACGAAAGCCATGTCGGCCGAGGTCAGCTCGATGCTCCGCAGTTCGCGGTTGACGAGGAAGTGCTCGTTCTCCTCGACCGTGTCAGCAAGCTCCACCACCGCGTTGTAACGCGCGCGGAAAGCCTCGATGATCTCGTTGACGATGACCTCCGGGGCGGAGGCGCCGGCGGAGAGGCCGACGGTGCGGATGTCGCCGATGGTCTCCCAGTCGATCTCGGAGGCGCGCTGGACGAGCACGGATTTCGCCGCTCCGGCTCTCAACGCCACTTCGACGAGGCGCTTGGAGTTGGAGGAGTTCGGCGCGCCGACGATGAGGAAGAGATCGCAGCCGGGCGCGGCCTGCTTGACGGCCTCCTGCCGGTTGGTGGTGGCGTAGCAGATGGAATCGGCGGCGGGGGCCGTGAGGTTCGGGAAGCGCTCGTGCAGGCGCTTGATGACGCCGGCCGTGTCGTCCACCGAGAGCGTCGTCTGGGTGACGAAACCGAGATTGTCGGGATCCGGCGGCACGTATCTGTCGGCGTCCTCGACCGTCTCGACCAGCGAGACGGAGCCTTCCGGCAATTGCCCCATCGTGCCGATGACCTCCGGGTGGCCGGCATGGCCGATCAGCACGACATGACGGCCGAGGCGCTGGTGGCGCATTGCCTGCTTGTGGACCTTGGAGACGAGCGGGCAGGTCGCGTCGAGATAGAAGAGGTTGCGCGCCTCGGCATCGGCCGGAACCGACTTCGGCACGCCATGGGCGGAAAAGACGACGGGCTGCTGGCGGTGCTCTTCCGGAATTTCGTCGAGTTCCTCGACGAAGATCGCGCCCTTGGCTTCCAGCCCCTCCACGACATAACGGTTGTGCACGATCTCGTGGCGAACATAGACCGGTGCGCCATAGGCCTTCAGCGCCAGCACGACGATCTGGATGGCGCGGTCGACGCCCGCGCAGAAGCCGCGCGGGCCGCACAGCCTGATGGTCAAGTCCGGTCGGTTTTCAATCATGCTCATCGGTTATCCGGAAATGGGACGGGGCCTTGCGCCCATATAGGCCGTCCCAGGCCGCCGCGCCAAGGGAAAACAGCTTCAGGCGGCACTTTCAGGGCGCCGGATCGCCCTTCCGGCGGAACAGGGCGTAGAGCGCGACGCCCACCAGCGCCGCGGCCAGACCGTACCAGGTGACGGCATATTGCAGGTGGTTGTTCGGCAGGTCGAACTGGGTGACGCCGCCGATCGGCAGGCCCTTCGGGTTCGGCGCATCGCCCGCATCGACGAAGAAGGGCACCAGCCTGTCCGCGGCAATGCCGGTGCTCGATGCCATGGCATCGAGGTCCTTCCAGTAGAAGATGTTCTTGGGAAGATCGTTGTCCGGCACGATGGAGGACGGCTTTTCGGCAAGGCGGGCACGGGCAAGGCCGATGATGGTCTGCTCACCGGTGAGCTGGCCCTGCTTGCGCATTTCCGGCTCCTTCGCCTCGTAGGGCACGAAGCCGCGGTTGACGAACAGGAAGCGGCCGTCGGCAAGCTGCAGCGGCGTATAGATGTAATAGCCCGTCTGGCCATGCCAGGTGGCGAAGAAATGGCGCTCCCGGTTGTTGGCGAAGACGCCGGAGACGGTGACCGGGCGGTATTCGATATCCTCGCCCCTTGCCGCCATCGCCTCGATATCGGCAAGCGGCACGGGGGCGGCGACGCGACGCTCGGCGATATCGGCGAGCAGCGCTTCCTTCCAGTAGAGCCGCTGGACCTGCCAGGTACCGAGCGAGAGCAGGATGGCGAGCGCGACGAAGAAGGCGATCCACGTCACGACCGTCTTGGCCCTGCCCATGCGCGGCGCGCGGCCTGCCGGCACCTCAGCCACGGTCGATCTCGCCCGGCCGCGCATTGTTGCGGTATTGCAGGGTGATCAGCAGGCCCTTGAGGATGCGTGTCAGCCAGAGGCCGAGGCCGATGACGAGCGGGATCCAGAGCAGGAAATGCACCCAGAGCGGCGGGTTGTAGTTGACCTCCATCCAGAGCGCCGCGCCCACCACGACGAAGCCGACGATGAGCAGCACGAAGACGACCGGCCCGTCACCCGAATCGGCGAAGGAATAGTCGAGCCCGCAATTGGTGCAGGCCGGCCGGACCTTCAGCAGCCCGTCGAAGAGCTTGCCCTCGCCGCAGCGCGGGCAGCGGCCGCGCGCCCCGGCGCTGAAGGGATCGATGGGCGGATAGAGTGCCTTGTCTTCGTCCATGGTGAAATTCCGTTTCGTAGACCGATCGCGTGAAGGCCGGGCACCACCTATAATCGCCACTACCCGCCCCGTCCAATCGAAAGCCCGCGACAAAGACGCCTGAAAGAGAAACGGCCGCATCGCTGCGGCCGTTCGTGTCGTTGCGTTTCGTCCGCTCAGCCGTGGGCGAGCGGGGCGCCCCAGCCACCCCAGATGTAGATGGAGAAGAACAGGAAGAGCCAGACGACGTCGACGAAGTGCCAGTACCAGGCGGCCGCCTCGAAGCCGAAGTGCTGCTTCGGCGTGAAGTCGCCGCGCATGGCGCGGATGAGGCAGACGATCAGGAAGATCGTGCCGACCAGGACGTGGAAGCCGTGGAAGCCGGTCGCCATGAAGAAGGTCGCGCCGTAGATCGAATCCTTGAAGGCGAAGGGCGCGTGGGCATATTCGTAAGCCTGCACGGCCGAGAACAGCACGCCGAGGGCGACCGTCAGCGCAAGGCCGTTGACGAGGCCCTTGCGGTCGTTGTGCAGCAGCGCATGGTGCGCCCAAGTCACGCAGGTGCCCGACAGCAGCAGGATGATGGTGTTGTAGAGCGGCAGGTGCCAGGGATCGAGGACCTCGATGCCCTTCGGCGGCCAGACGCCGCCGGTATAGGCGGTGCGGGCGGCCTGGATCGGCTCGCCGGGGAAGAGGCTGGCGTCGAAGAAGACCCAGAACCAGGCGACGAAGAACATCACTTCCGAAGCGATGAACATGATCATGCCGTAGCGCAGATGCAGCGAGACGACGCGGGTATGGTGGCCCTCATGCGCTTCCTTCACCGTGTCCGCCCACCAGCCGTACATGGTGTAGAGCGTGATCAGCAAGCCGATGAAGAAGACCCACGGCGTGGCAAGGTCCATGCCGAACATGTGGAAGGCGCCGCCCGACAGGTAACGCATGTAGGCGATGCCGCCGAAAGCCATGACGAAGGCGCCGATGGAGGCGAGCAGCGGCCACGGGCTCGGGTCGATGATGTGGTAGTCGTGTTTCTTCTGATGCGCATCGGCCATGTGACTTATCCCCGAATGTATCGCGTTCCGTTCCCGGCATAGCCGGAAACGCATATATTTCAAAGCTTGTTCGCGTTGTCCGCCTTCACGTCCACAGCCGAAACCACCGGTTTCGACGCCTCTCGCGGATAGAAGGTGTAGGACAGCGTGATCGTGTGGACGCCCTTCGTCTCGACCGGACCGACGATCTCGGGATCGACGAAGAAGACGACGGGCATTTCCATTTCCTCTCCCGGCTTCAGCGTCGTTTCGGTGAAGCAGAAGCACTGGACCTTGTTGAAGTAGGCGCCGGTCGCCTCTGGCGTGACGTTGAACGTCGCCTGGCCGGTCGTCGCCTTGGAGCTGTTGTTGCGGGCCTTGTAGAGGATCTGCACGGTCTCGCCGATCCTGATCTCGACCTCGCGCTGCACCGGCTCGAACGTCCAGGGCAGGCCCGGGCCGACATTGGCGTCGAAGCGCACCTTGATCTTCTTGTCGAGAATGATGTCGGACGCCTGCTCGACGCGCTGCGTCGTGCCGCCGTAGCCCGTCACCTTGCAGAACATCTCGTAGAGCGGCACGGCGGCATAGGCCGCACCGACCATGCCGATGACGAAGGAACAGCAGATGGCGACGATGGCGCCATTGCCCAGCCTGCTCTTTTCGGTCTTCTTCATCTCGCTCATGCTCAGCCCACCATTCCGCCGCCGAATTTCACCAGCGTGACGATGTAGAACAGCACGACGAGGCCCAGGAGCACCGCGCCGAGCGCGATGTTGCGGCCGCGACGGGCCTTCTTCTGGCTTTCCGTAAGAGTTACCGTTTCCATTACAATACCCATCCGAACGAGGCGATCAGGTGGTCGAGCATCAGCCCGGAGAAGACCGCGAACAGGTAGACGATGGAGAAGGCGAAGAGCTTCTTTGCCGGAACCATCGCGCGGTCGCCCTCCGGCATGCGCAACACGCCGACAGAATACCATACGAAGCCGAGGCCGAGGGCTGCGGCAAAGAGACCATAGCCGAGGCTCGCGAAACCGAGGACGCTCGGCACGACCGCGATGGCGGCGGTCAGCACCGCATAGACGAGAATCTGGACCTTCGTGGTGGCCTCACCGGCAACATTCGGCAGCATCGGCACGCCGACGGCGTCGTAGTCGCGCATCTTGAACAGCGCGAGCGCCCAGAAATGCGCCGGAGTCCACAGGAAGGTGATGAGGAAGAGGACGACGCTCTCGATGGAGACGCCGCCGGTGACACAGGCCCAGCCGATCATCGGCGGGAAGGCGCCGGCCGCGCCACCGATGACGATGTTCTGCGGCGTCGAGCGCTTCAGCCACATCGTATAGATGACGGCGTAGAAGAAGATGGTGAAGGCGAGCAGGCCCGCCGAAAGCCAGTTGACCACGAGGCCGAGAATGGCGACCGAGAAGGCCGAGAGCGTCAGGCCGAAGGCGAGCGCCTCCTGCGGGCGGATACGGCCCGAGGGAATGGGACGCTTGGCGGTGCGGGTCATGACCGCATCGATATCCGCGTCGTACCACATGTTGAGGGCACCGGAAGCACCGGCGCCCACGGCAATACAGAGGATCGCTATCGCGCCGATGAACGGATTGATCGTGCCGGGCGCAACCACGAGGCCGGCAAGGGCGGTGAAGACGACCAGCGACATGACGCGCGGCTTCAGCAGTTCGAAGAAATCGCGCGGGGACGCTTCGGAGAGGTAGACCTCGCCGCCGCCCGGGATCGTTTCGTGATGCTCGATGACCGCCATGTTCTTTCCGTCTCGTTCCGTTGTCCGCAAGAGCGCTGGCCTGCCGGCCCTCCCTCTCTGTCGTCATCCTCGGGCTTGACCCGAGGATCCACCCCCACGGCACGCCGGAGAGGTGGCATGGATCCTTGGGCAAGCCCGAGGATGACGGAGTGTGGGGTGTCGGTTGCTGCCAAACGACCCGCCGACCTCCGTCGGCATTCGCATGTTCTGCCAGTCTTGAGGCCGCCGTCGCCGGCGGCCTCGATCTTGCAAGACCTTACTTGATCTTCGGGAGCTGTTCCCACTGGTGGAAGGGCGGCGGCGAAGAGAGCTGCCATTCCAGCGTGTTGGCACCCTCGCCCCACGGATTGTCGCCGGCGACGCGCTTCTTGGCGAAGGCTTCGAAGACACCGAAGAGGAAGATCAGGACGCCGACGCCTGCGATATACGAGCCGTAGGACGACACCGCGTTCCAGCCGGCGAAGGCATCCGGGTAGTCGATGTAGCGGCGCGGCATGCCGGCAAGGCCGAGGAAGTGCTGCGGGAAGAAGATCAGGTTCACGCCGATGAACATGACCCAGAAGTGCAGCTTGCCGATGAACTCGGAATACATGTAGCCGGTCATCTTCGGGAACCAGTAGTACCAGGCCGCGAAGATGGCGAAGACGGCGCCGAGCGACAGGACGTAGTGGAAGTGGGCAACCACGTAGTACGTGTCGTGCAGGGCGCGGTCGAGGCCGGCGTTTGCGAGCTGGACGCCCGTGACGCCGCCGACGGTGAACAGGAAGATGAAGCCGATCGCCCAGACCATCGGGGTCGTGAAGCGGATCGAACCGCCCCACATCGTCGCGATCCACGAGAAGATCTTCACGCCCGTCGGAACCGCGATGACCATCGTGGCGAAGACGAAGTAGCGCTGAGTGTCGAGCGACATGCCGACCGTGTACATGTGGTGCGCCCACACGATGAAGCCGACGGCGCCGATGGCGACCATGGCATAGGCCATGCCGAGGTAACCGAAGATCGGCTTGCGCGAAAAGGTGGACACGATGTGGCTGACAATGCCGAAGCCGGGCAGGATCAGGATGTACACTTCCGGGTGACCGAAGAACCAGAACAGGTGCTGGAAGAGGATCGGGTCACCGCCGTTTTCCGGCGCGAAGAAGGCCGTGCCGAAGTTGCGGTCCGTCAGCAGCATGGTGATGCCGCCCGCCAGAACCGGCAGCGAGAGCAGAAGCAGGAAGGCGGTGATCAGAACCGACCAGGCGAAGAGCGGCATCTTGTGCAGCGTCATGCCCGGAGCGCGCATGTTGAGGATCGTCGTGATGAAGTTGATCGCACCGAGGATCGACGAAGCGCCGGCGATGTGCAGGCCGAGGATCACGAAGTCCATGGCCGGCCCGGGCTGGCCCGTGGTCGAGAATGGCGGATAGATCGTCCAGCCGCCGCCGGAGCCGTAGGCGCCTGCCGGGCCTTCGACGAACATCGAGAGCAGCACCAGCAGGAAGGCCGGGACGATCAGCCAGAAGGAGATGTTGTTCATGCGCGGGAACGCCATGTCCGGGGCGCCGATCATGATCGGGACCATCCAGTTGGCGAAGCCGCCGATCAGCGCCGGCATGACCATGAAGAAGATCATGATGAGCGCGTGCGCGGTCGTGAAGACGTTGAACATGTGCTTGCCGCCGTCGATGGCGGCATCGCCTTCGAAGCCGTAGACCATCTGCGCCAGACCGTGGAAGATCTGGATGCCCGGCTCCTGCAGCTCCATGCGCATGAAGATCGACAGCGTGCCGCCGATGAGACCGGCGATGATCGCGAAGATCAGGTAGAGGGTGCCGATATCCTTGTGGTTGGTCGACAGGAACCAACGCTGGAAGAAGCTAAGCGGCTTGTGTTCGTGGTGATCGTGGTGATCGCCGTGGGCAGCGGATGTTCCGGCCATGGTCTCAACTCCCTAGTATTACTGCGCGGCGTTTTCAGCGACGGCGACGGACTTTGCCGCACCATCGACAGACGCCATCAGGGCCTTGTTTGCATCGCCGACATTCGTCGCGGCGGCGGCAAGCCAGGTATCGAACTTTTCCTGCGAGACGACGCGGATGGCGATCGGCATGAACGCGTGGTCCTTGCCGCAGAGCTCGGAACACTGGCCGTAGAACAGGCCTTCACGATCGGCCTTGAACCAGGTCTCGTTGAGACGGCCCGGAACGGCGTCGATCTTGATGCCGAAGGACGGCATGGCGAAGGCGTGGATCACGTCGGCGGCGGTGACGAGAAGGCGGACATGCTTGCCGACGGGCACGACGAGCTCGTTGTCGACGGTCAGGAGGCGCGGATAGACCGACTTGTCTTCCTTGCCGGCGGCGGCGCGGTCGGCGTCGGCCATCAGCAGGCTGTCGAAGGAAAGCGGATTGTCGCCCGTCTGGTACTCGTAACCCCAGTACCACTGGTAACCGGTGGCCTTGATCGTCATTTCCGGCTCTTCCGTCGGCGCGAGCTGCTTGGTCAGAAGCTGGAAGGAGGGAACCGCAAGGAAGAGAAGAACGATGACCGGGCCGAGCGTCCAGACAACTTCGATCGCCGTGTTGTGGCTGGTCTTGGAGGGGACGGGGTTCGCGCCTTCGCGGAACTTCACGACGACGAGGATCAGGAGAAGCAGGACGAACAGGGTGATCGGTACGATGAACCAGAGTGTGTACTGCTCGAACCAGCGGACCTCTTCCATGATCGAGGTCGCGGCGGGCTGGAGGCCCTTCTGCCACGGCATCGGCTGGTCAGCGAAGGCGGTCGAAGCAAAGAGCAGACAGCCGATCGCGGCCAGAACTGCAAAAGCTTTGTTTTTCACAACGTATCTCCCCAAGGCGTTTGATTGGGATCAAACAGACGCGCAGAATCCCTGCTATACTGAGTGCTTAAAATCATAGTTTCATGCTCGCCGCAACAGCCATGGGGGACACCCCGTGCGGCATTTTTGCGCAAAAGCAAAAGCCCGGGGCGACTCCCCACAGTTTCTTCATAATTGCCTATAGCATGAAAGGTTTGGCCGCGGCGAGCCGAAGCGCCGCGCCCCTCCCCGGCGCGACAGGCGGCCACCGGGCCGGGGCGATGTGCGCGGCGTATATATAAAGTATCGCCGCCCGGCCCTGCCCACCGTCCAATTTCCGCCTTCAATCAATCGGAAATGAGCGGCCGGGGCTTTTCATTTCCCCGCCGCCTATTCAAAGATACCGCGACTGATTCGAGATTCCGAGGTTTTCATGGGTTTTGCTTCCCTTTCCCGGCTGTCCCGGGCGGCACTTGGAGCTGCCGTTCTGGGGCTCGGCGCCGCAGCGCTCCCGTCCCTTGCGGCGGCCCAGCAGCCCGGCACGGTGAAATCGAACCATGGCGCCTGGTCGATCGTCTGCGATCAGCCGGCCGGCGCCTCCGGCGAACAGTGCGCGCTGATGCAGAACGTGCTTGCCGAGGACCGGCCCGAGCTCGGCCTGTCGGTCGTCGTGCTCAAGACCGCCGACCGCAAGGCGAAGATCCTGCGCGTGCTTGCCCCGCTCGGCGTTCTCCTGCCGAACGGCCTCGGCCTCAATGTCGACGGCAAGGATATCGGCCGCGCCTATTTCGTGCGCTGCTTCTCCGACGGCTGCTATGCCGAAGTCGTGCTGGAGGACGAGCTCCTGAAGACCTTCCGCTCCGGCGCGACGGCCACCTTCATCGTCTTCCAGTCGCCGGAAGAGGGCATCGGCATCCCCGTCGACCTCAAGGGCTTCGGCGAAGGCTACGACGCGCTGCCGTAAGAGGCGCACCGGCGGGCTTGCCGCCCGCCGCTGGGGAACTTACATGAACCCCGTCTTCAAGAGCCTGCGGAGCCACCCATGAACACCGACCTTCTTTCCCTCTTCGATGCCGACGAGGCGTCCGTTCAGGCGGTGCTGCGGGAAACGCTGAAGGGGGCGGACGACGGCGAACTGTTCCTCGAGCATGCGCAGGCCGAGTCGCTTTCCTTCGACAACGGCCGCCTGAAGGGCGGCAGTTTCAACACGGACCAGGGTTTCGGCCTGCGCGCCGTCGCGGGCGAGGCGGTCGGCTATGCCCATTCGGGCGAGATGACGCTTTCGGCGCTGAAGCGCGCGGCGGATGCGGCCGGCGCGGTGACGCGCGGCTATTCCGGCGACTATGCCGACGCGCCCGTCGGCACCAACCGGCGGCTCTATACCGAAGACAATCCGATCGGCTCGCCGACCTTCGAGCAGAAGGTGGCGCTCCTGACCGAGATCGACGCCTATCTGCGCGGCAAGGACCCGAAGGTGCGGCAGGTGACCGCCTCCATCGCCGCGAGCTGGCAGGTCGTCAACATCCTGCGCGCCGACGGCCATCGCGTCACGGACGTCCGCCCGATGACCCGCGTCAACATCTCCGTCGTCGTCGGCGAGGGCGACCGGCAGGAGACGGGAAGCTACGGCATCGGCGGGCGCACGACCTTCGACGCCTTCCTCACCGGCGAAAGCTGGCGCGCGGGCGCCGACGAGGCGCTGCGCCAGGCGCTCGTCAATCTCGAGGCCGTCGAGGCGCCGGCGGGCACGATGGACGTGGTGCTCTCCAACGGCTGGCCGGGCGTCATGCTGCACGAGGCCGTCGGCCACGGGCTGGAGGGCGATTTCAACCGCAAGAAAACCTCGGCCTTTGCCGGGCTGATGGGCGAACAGGTCGCCGCAAAGGGCGTCACCGTCGTCGACGACGGCACCATCGACAACCGCCGCGGCTCGATCACCGTCGACGACGAGGGCACGCCCTCGGCCTATAACGTGCTGATCGAGGACGGCAGGCTGGTCGGCTACATGCAGGACCGGCAGAACGCCCGCCTGATGGGCATGAAGGCGACCGGCAACGGCCGCCGCCAGGGCTATGCCCACCGCCCGATGCCGCGCATGACGAACACCTACATGCTCTCCGGCGACAGGACGCCGGAGGAGATCATCGCCTCGGTGAAGAACGGCATCTATGCCGTCTCCTTCGGCGGCGGGCAGGTGGACATCACCTCTGGCAAATTCGTCTTCGGCTGCACCGAGGCCTATCTCATCGAGAACGGCAAGGTGACGGCGCCGGTCAAGGGCGCCATGCTGATCGGCAACGGGCCGGACGCCATGCGCCGCGTCTCGATGATCGGCAACGACACCAAGCTCGACACCGGCATCGGCAATTGCGGCAAGGCCGGCCAATGGGTGCCGGTCGGCGTGGGCCAGCCGCATCTCAGGATGGACCAGATCACCGTCGGCGGCACGAAAGCCTGATTTTCAGGCCTCGATGCGCCGCAGCAGCCAGTCGCGGAAGGCGCGGGCTTCCGGCGAGAGGCGCTTGAAGCTGCGCGCCACCAGCCAGTAGGCGCCGTGGCGGATCGACAGATCGAAGGGCTGGACGAGGCGGCCGGCGGCGATGTCCTCGGCGGCCAGGAAACTGTCGACCAGCGCGACGCCGTGGCCGCGCAGCACCGCCTGCAGCACCAGATTGCCCTCCGCGAAGATCTGCGCGCGGCCGAGCGCCACATCCGGCAGGCCGGCGGCGGCGAACCAGCGCTCCCAGACGCTGCGGTTCTCCTCATGCAGCAGCGTGTGGGCGAGAAGATCGGCCGGCGTCTCCATGGCGGGACCCCCGGCGAGGAGGCCCGGCGCGATCACCGGCACGAGCTCCACGTCGACCAGGTGGTCGGCCTCGGTGCGCGGCCAGGCCTTCGCATCCAGTCCATGCCGCACGGCGATCTCCGCCTCGTGGGTGCGGAAATCGATGAGCCGCATGTCGGAATCGACCGCGACGTCGATCTCCGGATGGCCCATGCGGAAATCGTCGAGATGCGGCACCAGCCAGCAGGCGGCGAAGGACGGCTCGGCGCTGATTTCCACCAACCCGCCGCCGCGCCGGCCGCGGACCTCCGACAGGCTGGCGTCGATGGCATCGAAGGCGCGCGACAGGACGGCAAGCAGCGCCTGCCCCGCCGGCGTCAGGCGCACGGCGCGGTGGCGGCGCTCGAAGAGCGGCCTGCCGAGATCGGCCTCCAGTTCCTTGACCTGCCGGCTGACGGCGGCCTGCGAGACCGCGAGCTCGTCGGCGGCAAGCGTGAAGCTGCCGAGCCGGCCCGCCGCTTCGAAGCTCCTCAGCGCCGTCAGCGGCAGCCGTCCACGTTTCATCGCATAACCTCAAGTCATCTGAAGTCGACGATAAACTCGTTTGAGGACGGGAGGCAAGCGGGCGGACAATCCACGCGGGAACCAGGCATGGAGGACCGAAACATGCTCGCCGATCTCACGACCGTCTTCCTGGAGGTGATCCGCATCCTCACCTTCCAGTCCGGCCGGCCCGCGCTGCCCCGTCACAGGAAAGCCGTTGTTAACCACTCGGATACCGACCGGATGCGATAACCGCGGCGGAAAACAGCAAGGGAAGACGAAGACGACATGCCGATCCGCAACGCCATGCGACAGGGACTGAAGCGCGCCGTGATCACCGGCGGGCTGGAGTTCGCGCATCTGGCGGAGCGCGTCGGACTGATGGCCTCCGCCCGCGGCATGGGCGCGATCTTCACCCTGCATCATGTGCGGCCGAAGGTGCCGCAGACCTTCGATCCCAATGCGCATCTGGAGATCACGCCGGAATTCCTGGAGGCCGCCATCGAGCATCTTCAGGACGAGGGCTACCAGTTCGTCGCCCTTGCCGACATGGCCGCGCGCCTTGCCATCGCGCGCGCCGGCGAGCGCTTCGCCGCCTTCACGCTCGACGATGGCTACCGTAACAATGCGGTCCACGCCCAGCCGGTGTTCACCCGGCACAAGGTGCCCTTCACCGTCTTCGTCGCACCCGGCCTTTCCTGCAAGACGCACGGTATCTGGTGGGAAACGGTGACGGAACTGCTGCGCGCCGTGCCGCATCTGGAATTCGACTTCGGCTCCGGCCCCGTCACCATGCCGCTCGCCACACCCTTCCAGAAGCAGGCGGCCTATGCCCGTTTCGCACGGTTCGTCCATGAAGCGGCCGACGAGGCCGAGGCCATCGGGCGGCTCGACGCGGCGGCGAAGGCCCATGGCATCGATCCGCTGATGATCACGGAGCGGCTCGTCATGCGCGAGCCGGAACTGAAGAGCCTCGTCCTCAACCCCCTCGCCTCGATCGGCGCGCACACCGTCAGCCACCGCGCGCTGTCGCGCCTCGACGAGGAGGAAGCCCGCCGCGAGATGGAACAGTCGGCCGAGCGCATCGGCGCGATCACCGGTCAGCGCCCGGAGACCTTCGCCTATCCCTATGGCGACCGCGCCGCCGCATCGCCGCGCGAATACCGCCTCGCCAGGGACCTCGGCTTCCGCGCCGCCGTGACGACCGAGCCCGGCACGCTCTCCGCACGCTCCTTCGATACGCCGACCGCCCTTCCCCGCATCTCGCTGAACGGGCTTTACCAGAAGCCGAAATATGTCGGCGCGCTCGCCTCGGGCATCCCGTTCAGGCTGTTGCGGCGGTAGTTGCCCCTCACCTGCCTGCCGGCATCCTCTCCCCGCAAGCGGGGCGAGGAGCGATGGGCGCGCCGTTCTGCCCCTTCTCCCCGCAACCAAGGAGAAGGGCCCGGCAGGGGGATGAGGGGCAATCGCTCCGCCCCATCGCAAACATCACGGATACATCCGCACCTTCTCCCACCCCTTGCCATCCTCCGTGCGGCGGAACTCGACGCGGTCGTGCAGGCGGAAGGGGCGGTCGTGCCAGAACTCGATGGAGACGGGCTTCAGGCGGAAGCCGGACCAATGCGGCGGACGGGGAATCTCGCCGATGGCATAGCGGGCGGTATATTCGGCGACGGCCTTTTCCAGCGCGAAGCGGCTTTCGAGCGGCCGCGACTGTTTCGAGGCCCAGGCGCCGATGCGGCTGCCGCGCGGGCGCGAGGCGTAGTATTCGTCGGCTTCGGCATCCGTGACGATCTCGATATCGCCGCGAATGCGCACCTGGCGGCGCAGCGACTTCCAATGGAAGCACATCGCCGCCTTGCGGGCGCCGAGGATTTCCACGCCCTTGCGGCTCTCGAAATTCGTGTAGAAGACGAAGCCGCGCTCGTCGAAGCCCTTGAGGAGGACCATGCGCACATTCGGCAGGCCCGTCTCGTCGACGGTGGCGAGCGCCAGCGCGTTGGCGTCGTTCGGCTCGCTCTTGCCGGCTTCCGCCAGCCACGCGCCGAACAGGGCATAGGGTTCATTTTGCTCGGTGAAGTCACCGCTTGTTAACGCATTATCGCTCATATTTGAATCAATGCCGATCTATCTAGCTGTATGAGGCAGTCTGGAGTGAAAGACATAACAAAGACGCGACCGGAGACAAAGCCAAACTGGACGCGCAGCCTGGGGCTCGCCGCCGTCATGATGTCCGGCGTGGCGCTTTCGGGCTGCATGAGCGGTCTGGACCTGTTCTCCTCCGACAGCAACGTCGACAAGACGGTGCGCACCAATACCGTGCCCAACGGCAATGCGGAACGGCTGACCGACGAGATCACCGTGCGCAACGCCGTGTCCTCGGCCGACCTCCTGCGCACCGGCGGCAACCCCATTCCATGGGCGAACTCCGCCTCGGGCAGCGCGGGCGTCATCAGCAGCATCGCGGAAAACCAGGACAGGGCCGGCCGCACCTGCCGTGACTTCGTGACGACCAAGCATTCCTACCAGGGTATCGCCAGCTTCACCGGCCGCACCTGCATGGGCAATACCGGCGAATGGCTGCTGCTCGCTTTCGACCGACAGGGCTGATCCGGTTCGGGGCATATTTGCACTTTCTCAACCCTGATCCGTAACAGCCGCTTAGGACGTTTCTCGCTATCTTGGACCGTAAACGGAAACGGGTGGAAGTAATGCGTGATCCCTATTCGGTCCTCGGCGTGAAGAAAAATGCCGGCCAGGACGAAATCAAGGCCGCCTGGCGCTCGCTGGCGAAGGCCGTGCATCCCGACCAGAATCACGACGACCCGCTCGCGACCGTCCGTTTCACCGAGGCCGGCCGCGCCTACGATCTCCTGCGCGACCCGGAAAAGCGCAGCCGCTACGACCGCCAGCAGCGCGAGGCCGAGCTTCGCCGCATGGAGCAGATGCGCCGCCGCGAGGCCGAGCGCAAAAGCAAGGTCGAGGCCCCGCGCATGTCGGAGGACGCGGAAGACATGATCGCCCGCATCTTCGGCGTCGATTCCCGCGGCCAGCAGGCCGAGCCGAGGCCGCAGGCCCGTCCCCAGCCGCAGGCGCAATCCGCCGCGCCGGCCCAGCCGCAGCAGGACGCGCGCAAGCCGTCGGACGAGCCCGCCACCGACGAGACGATGCCGGCGCGCGGCACCGCCCCCGGCGGCGCCATCATCTCCGCCATCATCCGCCGCATCCGCGGCAGCCGCGCAAGGATCGACAAGGCGCCGGATCTCGTTACCGACATCACGGTGACGGTGGAGGACATCCTCAACCGGGTGCGCCCGACCATCGAGACGCCGGAAGGCCAGACCATCCGCGTGCCGATCGGCGCGGGCACGACCGACGGGCAGGTGATCCGCCTCAAGGAGGCGGGATACCGCATCGAGAATCTGCGCCGGGGCGATGCCGTCGTCACCGTGCGGGTCGCGCCGGGCCGCTTCCGCACCGACGGTTTCGACCTCAGGGTCGACCTGCCGATCACCATCGAGAACGCCGTGCTCGGCTGCGAGACGACGATCGACGGTCCGCTCGGCCCGATCCACGTGACGGTTCCGGCCTGGTCGGGATCCGACCAGACGATCCGCATCGAGGGCGAGGGACTGACGAAGGACAACGGCGAACGGGGTGATCTCATTGCCGAAATCCGCCTTCTCCTGTGGGAGAAGCCGGATGCCAAGATGATCGACCTCATGCGCTCGCTGCGCGAAGGTCTTTACCTTTAATCGATTTATGATTCTTCTGTGAAACATGCACCCAATGTTACGGATGCTAACAGTTCCTGAACCCCCGCGCGCTTGAACCGCATTGCCGCCTATGCCATAGGCAATTTCGACTTTGATATCAGGGGGCAAACCATGGTTCAGGCATCTGGTCTGATGAAGGGCAAGCGCGGCGTCATCATGGGCGTCGCCAACAACCGTTCCATCGCCTGGGGCATAGCCAAGGCTATCCATGCACAGGGCGGCGAAATCGCCTTTACCTATCAGGGCGATGCCCTGAAGAAGCGCGTCGAGCCGCTGGCCGCCGAAATCGGCGCCGTGCTGGCCGGCGACTGCGATGTTTCCGACGAGGCGTCCATCGACGCCGTCTTCGACAATATCGAGAAGATGTGGGGCAAGATCGACTTCATCGTGCACGCCATCGGCTTTTCCGACAAGGAAGAACTGACGGGCCGCTATGTCGACACGACGCCCGGCAACTTCACCAAGACGATGCAGATCTCGGTCTATTCCTTCACGTCGGTCGCCCGCCGTGCGGAAAAGCTGATGACCGACGGCGGCTCCATGCTGACGCTGACCTATTACGGCGCCGAGAAGGTCATGCCGAACTACAACGTCATGGGCGTCGCCAAGGCTGCGCTGGAGGCGAGCGTCAAGTATCTCGCCGTCGACCTCGGCCCGAAGAACATCCGCGTCAACGCCATCTCGGCCGGCCCGATCAAGACGCTCGCGGCCTCCGGCATCGGCGACTTCCGCTATATCCTCAAGTGGAACGAGTACAATGCGCCGCTGCGCCGTACCGTCACCATCGAGGAAGTGGGCGATGTCGGCCTCTATCTCCTGTCGGACCTGTCGCGCTCCGTCACGGGCGAGACGCACCATGCCGACAGCGGCTACCATGTCATCGGCATGAAGGCCGTGGACGCGCCGGACATTTCCGTCATCAAGGACTGACGCACTTCAGGGATCCGCCTTGCTCATCTACATGATCCGACACGGCCAGACCGCGTGGAATGCAGAGGGCAGGCTGCAAGGCCAGAAGGACATCCCGCTCAACGATACCGGTCGCCGCCAGGCGGCCGGCAACGGCCATGCCCTCAAGGGTATTCTCGGCGGCACCGTTTCCGATTTCGACTTCGTGGCGAGCCCGCTCGGGCGCACGCGCGAGACGATGGAGATCCTGCGCCGCGCCATGGGCCTCGACCCCCTCGCCTACCGAACCGATCCGCGCCTCGTCGAACTCTCCTTCGGCGACTGGGAAGGCCATACGCTCGCCGAGCTGAAGGCGAGCGCCCCGGAGCGGGTGGAAGAGCGCGCCCGCGCCAAATGGAACTTCATTCCCCCGGGGGAAGCGGCGGAAAGCTACGAAATCCTCTGCTGGCGCATCGGCTCGTTCCTCGGCGACGTGACCCGCCCGACGGTCTGCGTCAGCCATGGCGGCGTCTTCCGCGCGACCTTCCGGCTGAATGGCATGGATGAGGAAGAGGCGGCGAACACGCCGATCCACCAGGACCGTATCCTCAGGCTCGATGGCACCGGGATGCACTGGCTTTAGGCAACCGTGCGGAATAGCTCCTCACCTGTCTGCCGCAAGGTGTCTGACAGACTATCCCGGCAGCGGATGGGGCAGCGCGGCTCCTTTACTGCACGATCTCCAGATCGTTGATGACGCGCTTGCCGTCGACCTCGGTATAGAACACCACGACCTTCACGCCCGGCTCGAGGCCATCGAAGTTGAACTCTTCCGGCGCCTGGTACTTCTTGCCGTCGTCGAGCGACAGGCTGAGATTGGCCGTATCCACCTTGGTAATCACCGCCTCGACATCGGCGCTTTCCGCTGAAGCGGCGAGCGGTGAAAGGAAAACAGCCATGGCCATCAGTGTAGCGACGAGCAACCGCATCTTGCGAACCCCTGGAAATGAATCAGTCTTTTTGCCGGTCACGTCAGATGCCCCCCAAATATGGCGAAATTCGCCCGCTCTCCGTCCCGGCTGGAATGGATGACGGGAAAGGGTGCGCGAATCAAGGCGGCGGTGCGCGTCATCCCCCGCATTGTGGGCGGAAGAACCGCCGCCCGCAGCCTGCAATCAGGAGGAAGTGCAAGTATTTCAGTCGCTTATAAATGCAATTTTAAGGAAGCAACTCGTACCGTTCCGCTACAACCGGGGAACCATATTGTCTTTGTCCGCCACTCTTCGCCGACACCTGGCGTCCATCGCAGAATGGGCGCGGCCCTCGCTGCTTCCCGCGGCGATCGCCGGCTGCGTGATCGTGACCGGCGGCATCTTCTACGAGCGGCAGAACGAGAGCATCTACCGCACCGAATTGCAGAACCATGTCTCGGCGGACCTCACATTGGCGACCGCGCGCCTGCGAAGCGAGGTGAGAGGTAACATCGCCGCCCTGCGCAGCATCGCCAACCTGTTCTCCATCGCACCCGATCAGGGCACGACGCAGTTCGATGTCTTCGCCCGCAAGCTGATGGTGCAGAACAACCATTTCCGCCGGATCGGCGTCGCGCCGGGCGGCAAGGTCGTCCAGGCGTTTCCCCGGCAGGGCGCCGAGGGCTATCTCGGCAGGGACTTCAACCGCTTCCCCTCCTTCCGCACCGCCGCTGAGGCGGCACGGGGGCGCGGGCGGACGCTGATGTTCGGGCCAGTCGAATTCGCCAGGGGCGGGCGCGGCTTCCACCTCTTCATGCCCGTCTTCACCCATGTCGATGCGCGGAGCGATTTCTGGGGCTATATCGACGGGCTGGTCGACGAGCGCAGGCTGTTCATGGACGCCGGCCTCCTCCAGAGGGGCCGTCATCTGCGGCAGGGCGCTCCGCAGCGCACCACCGATATCGAGATTGCCATCCGCGACGTGAGCGTGCCGGACAATATCGTCGATCCGTTCTTCGGAAGCGCCAAGATATTCGAGAACGATCCGGTCGTGCAGGTGCTCGAATTTTCCGGCGGGCGCTGGGAACTGGGCGCCGTTCCGGTGAACGGCTGGCATCATCCGCCGGCCAATCTCATGCAGATCCGGATGATCGTGGCGGCGGCGGCCCTCGTCATCATCGTGCCGATCTTCCTGACCGGGGGCCTCGTCAGCGAGCGCCAGCGCAACATGGCACGGCTGCGGGCGCGCGAGCGGCAGGTCGAGTCCCTGTCGCAGCGCCTCGACATCGCGCTCGACGCCTCCAAGATCGGCATATGGGAAATCGAGCTGCCCGCCGGCACGCGCAGCTGGGACAGCCAGATGCACCGCCTGCACGGCTTTCCGGAAGGCGAGACGCCGAACGACGACGAGTACCGCTCGGTGCTGCACCCTGACGACGTCGCCAGGACCAAGGCGGAGATGGACCTCATCCTGGCCGGCGCCAGCGAGTATCGCTCGCAATACCGCATCCTCATGCCGGACGGCAGCTGGCACCATATCCGCAATGTCGGCTCGCGCCTCGTCGGCCCTAACGGCGAGGACAAGCTGACCGGTATCAGCTGGGACGTCACGGAGGACGTGCAGCTCAACCAGGCGCTCCAGCACGCCAAGGAACATGCCGAGGTGCAGAACGCCGAGCTTGCCAAGCTGACGCGGCGCCTCGACCTTGCGCTCGATTCCTATCAGTGCGGCCTCTGGGAGGCCGACCTCGATACCAATGTGACGCTGTGGGACGAGCGCATGCATCAGCTCTACGGCCTGACCTATACGGACGGCATCGTCACGCGCGAAGACTGGATGGGGGCCATGCACCCCGACGACCGCGAAGAGGTCCTCGAAAAGGTCTCCCACTGCATCGAGCGTGAAATCCCGTGCATTCACGAGGCACGCATCAAGCTCGAGGAAGGCACGCGCTATGTTCGCTCCGTCGGCAAGATCCATCATGCGCCGGACGGCGGCCGGAAGCTCATCGGCCTTGCCTTCGACGTCACCGAGGACGTGATTCTCAGGCAGAGCCTCAAGGCGGCGAAGGAGCGGGCGGACGCCAAGAATATCGAGCTGGAACAGGCCAAGGACCGCATCGAGCACAATGCGCTGCACGATCCGCTGACGGGCCTTGCCAACCGTCGCAGGCTCGACGACGAGCTGACGGCGATCGCCGCGCGCAGCGAGAGCGCCGACGAGCGCGTCGGGATCCTGCATATCGACCTCGACCGCTTCAAGCAGATCAACGACACGCTCGGCCATGCCGCGGGCGACGCCCTCCTCGTCCACGCCTCGCAGGTGCTGCGCTCCTGCGTGCGCGACGGCGACCTCGTCGCGCGTATCGGCGGCGACGAATTCCTCGTGGTCGCCGGCGGCACGACGGACGAGACCTATCTCAGCACGCTCGCCCGCCGCATCATCGGCCTTATGCAGCAGCCGGTCGAATACGAGGGTCATCTGTGCCGCTTCGGCGTCAGCATCGGCATCGCACTCGCCGAAGGCCGCGCCATCGACACGGCCAAGATGCTCGTCAATGCCGACATCGCGCTCTACCGCGCCAAGGCGATGGGGCGGAACCGCCACGAATTCTTCACCGAGGTGCTGCAGGCCGAGATCATCTCGAACAAGCGCATCGCCGACGACATCCTCTCGGGCATCGAGAACAATGAGTTCGTGCCCTATTACCAGCCGCAGATCGAGGCCGGGACGATGAAGCTCGCCGGCGCCGAGGCGCTGATCCGCTGGAACCATCCGCGCGACGGATTGCTGACGCCGGACCGCTTCCTCAAGATCGCCGAAGACCTCAACGTCGTGGCGACGCTCGACCGCATCGTGCTGGAAAAGGCGCTGATCGACTGTGCCCGCTGGGCAGCGCAGGGGCTGATCATGCCAAAGATCTCGGTCAACGTCTCCGCGCGGCGCCTGCGCGACGAAAGCCTGGTCGACAGCCTCACCGGCCTTTCCATCCAGCCCGGCCAGATATCCTTCGAACTGGTGGAATCGATCTTCCTCGACGAGAGCGACGATGTGGTTCTCACCAATCTGGAGCGCATCAAGGCGCTCGGCATCGATATCGAGATCGACGATTTCGGCACCGGCCACACCTCGATCGTCAGCCTGCTGAAGCTGAAGCCGAAGCGGCTGAAGATCGACCGCCAGCTCGTCGCGCCCATCCTCTCCTCGCACAACGAGCAGGCGCTGGTGCGCTCGATCATCGAGATCGGCCGCTCGCTCGGCATCGAGATCGTGGCGGAGGGCGTGGAGACCATGGAACATGCCGAGATGCTGAACCGGCTCGGCTGCGACCTGTTGCAGGGCTACGCCTTCGCCAAGCCGCTGTCCCGGGAGGCATTCCTCGCCTTCGGCACCGAGATGCGGTGGAAGATCGCTTCGTAATCGTCGCGGCAGCCGGATGAGGAGCAATCCTACCCTCGAAAGCGCGAAACCCTTGTCCCTCCCGGTCTTTTTCCACTAAGAGAGGGCGCATATCTTTCAGGTCCGGTTCCGCTCATGTCGCACAATACCTTCGGTCACCTTTTCCGCGTCACCACCTGGGGCGAAAGCCATGGGCCGGCGCTCGGCTGCGTGGTGGACGGCTGCCCGCCCGGCATCCGCTTCACGCTCGCCGAAATCCAGGCCTGGCTCGACAAGCGCAAGCCCGGCCAGTCGCGCTTCGTGACGCAGCGCCGCGAGGACGACCTCGTCAAGGTGCTCTCCGGCGTCATGCTCGACGACGACGGCGAGACGATGATCACCACCGGCACGCCTGTCTCCATGCTGATCGAGAACACCGACCAGCGCTCCAAGGACTATGGCGAGATCGCCCGCCGCTACCGCCCGGGCCATGCCGACTACACCTATGACGTCAAATACGGCATCCGCGACTATCGCGGCGGCGGGCGCTCCTCCGCCCGCGAGACGGCCGCGCGCGTCGCCGCCGGCGGCCTTGCCCGCAAGGTCGTGCCGGGGCTGACAGTGCGCGCCGCGCTGGTGCAGATCGGCAAGCACAGGATCGACCGTGCCAACTGGGACTGGAACGAGGTGAACAACAACCCGTTCTTCGCCCCCGACCCCGCCATCGTGCCTGTCTGGGAAGCGTATCTCGACGGCATCCGCAAGGCCGGCTCCTCCGTCGGCGCGGTCGTGGAAGTCGTGGCCGAGGGCGTTCCGGCCGGCATCGGCGCGCCGATCTACGGCAAGCTCGACCAGGATATCGCCTCGCTCCTCATGTCGATCAACGCCGTCAAGGGCGTGGAGATCGGCGAGGGCTTCGCCTCGGCCGAACTCACCGGCGAGGTGAATGCCGACGAGATGCGCATGGGCAACGACGGCAACCCGATCTTCCTTTCCAACCATGCCGGCGGCATCCTCGGCGGCATCTCGACGGGCCAGCCGGTCGTCGCGCGCTTCGCCATCAAGCCGACCTCCTCCATCCTCACCGAGCGCCGCTCCATCGATGCCGACGGCAACAATGTCGACGTGCGCACCAAGGGCCGGCACGATCCCTGCGTCGGCATCCGCGCCGTGCCGATCGGCGAGGCGATGGTGGCCTGCGCCATTGCTGACCATTACCTGCGCGACCGCGGCCAGACCGGCCGCCTGAAATAGGAGCCTCCCATGAGCTACGACCAGAAGCGTGTCGTCGACGCCATCCGCGCCTTCGAGGCCGGCGAGATCGTCGTCGTCATGGATGACGACGGCCGCGAGAACGAGGGCGACCTGATCGTCGCCGCCGTGCATTGCACGCCGGAAAAGATGGCCTTCATCGTGCGCCACACTTCCGGCATCGTCTGCACGCCGATGCCGCGCGAGGAGGCCAAGCGCCTCAACCTCAACGCCATGGTGGCGGAAAACGATTCGGCGCACACCACCGCCTTCACCGTCTCCGTCGACTTCAAGCACGGCACGACGACGGGCATTTCCGCCGACGACCGCACCTTGACGGTGCGCAACCTCGCCAATCCGAATGTCGGCCCGAGCGATTTCGTACGCCCCGGCCATATCTTCCCGCTCGTCGCCCGCGAGGGCGGCGTCTTGATGCGCTCCGGCCATACGGAAGCGGCCGTCGACCTCTGCAAGCTCGCGAGCCTCCCGCCGATCGGCGTGATCAGCGAGCTCGTCAACGACGACGGCACCGTCATGCGCGGCCCGCAGGTTGCAAGCTTCGCGGAAAAGAACGGCCTCAAGCAGGTCTCCGTCGCCGATCTCATCGCCTATCGCCAGCGCAAGGAAACGCTGATCGAGCAGGTCGGCAGCTTCGACATTGAGACGCCCTACGGCAGGGCCAAGGCCGTGACCTACACCCTGCCCTGGGACCCGATGCAGCATCTCGCCGTCGTCTTCGGCGATATCCGCGACGGCGTCGACATTCCGGTGCGCCTGCATCTCGAAAATGTCGGCGGCGACGTCTTCGGCGCGGACCGCCAGATCGACGGCGTCATGAAGCGCATCGCGGAACAGGGCCGCGGCGTGATCGTCTATCTGCGCGAAGGCTCGGTCGGCGTCGGCCAGTCGGCGACGGCCCGCAAGGGCATGCACGACCGCGAGGGCCACGACGAGGCGCAGGCGCGCGAGAGCGAATGGCTGGAAATCGGCCTCGGCGCGCAGATCCTGAAGGACCTCGGCATCACCTCGATCCGCCTGATGGCCTCTCGCGAGCGCCACTATGTCGGCCTCGAGGGCTTCGGCATCAAGATCAGCGCCACCGATCTCTGCTGAATTCCGGCCCCGCCGAATATCCCGCATCCGTGAAAGGTCTCGCGGTTGCGGGATTTTTCTTTGGGCGGACGGCATGTGGGACTTCAGCATCCGCAGGACCATCGGCATCCTCGCGCGGACAATGCCGTTCATCCTCATGCGCATGGCGATCTATTTCGTCATCACGCTCGCCTTCATCCTGGCGCCCCGCGCCGACATCGGCTACCGAGAAGGCTAAGCACCGACGAGGCGGTGAAGCCGTGCTACCCCTCGCCGCCAAGCCACCCGTCGAGATGGCGCACCGCCTCCACCCCGGAGAACTTCGCCAGCCGTCCCAGCTCCGCCTCCAGCCGCTCCATCCGCCCCGCCGAGGCGCGCACCTTCGGTTCCCACCAGAGGCGCTTGACATCCAGCGTGCCGGCCTTGCGGTCGGCCTTCATGTCGACGCGGCCGACGAGGCGGTCGCCTTCCAGCAGCGGGAAGACGTAGTAGCCGTATTGCCGCTTCGGCTCCGGCACGAAGACCTCGATGCGGTAGAAATAGCCGAAGAGCCGTTCCGTCCGATTGCGGTCGCGGATCAGCGGATCGAAGGGCGAGAGCACGCGCAGCCGGTTCGGTGGCTCGGGGATGTCGCCGAGCCGTTCGGGGAAATCGGCGAAGGCATGGGAGGCGCGCGGCTTGCCGCCGTCGGCGGGCTCGATCAGGACGGGGCGCAGCTCGTCGCGGCGGGCCTCCACCCAGGCTTTCGCCTCATCCGGCGAGATAAGGTCCCAGAAGGCGGCGATCTCGCCGTGGGTGGCGAAGCCGAGCCGTTCCAGCGCGCTGCGGCAGGCCCAGTCGACGAAGGCGTCATGCTCCACATCCGGCGCGTGATGGTGCGGCGGGACGACGCGCTCGACGAGGTCGTAGACCTTCTGGAAATTCTCCCGCCGGGCGATGGCGACCTTGCCGGTGCGCCAGAGATATTCCAGCGCGGTCTTGCTCGGATGCCAGTTCCACCAGCCGCCGGACTTGTGGTCGTCCGTCTTGAGCTCGCGCGAAAGCACGGCGCCGCCCGAGACGATGCGTTGATAGGTCTCCTCAAAGGCCGCCTCGAAACCCGGCTCGCGCCATTTGCGCCAGCGCTCGATGATGCGCGCATCCTCGCGGCGGAAGCGGTGCTTCCAGTAGCGGAAGAAGGCGCTCGGGATGATGGAGGCGTCGTGCGTCCAGTTCTCGAAGAGCTCGCCGTCCTTTTCCAGGAGGTCGGCCAGGTGCTCGCGCCGGTAGGTCTGGTTGCGCGAGAAGAGGATCTGGTGATGCGCCCGCTCGACGGTGGCGATGCTGTCCACCTGCACGAAGCCGATATCGTGGATGAGTTGCAACAACCCCGCCTTGCCGAGAAGGCGGCCGGGAGAGGCGCTGAGGCCCTGTCGGGCGAGAAAGATGCGCCGGGCTTCGGCATTGGGGAGAAGAATCGTCATGGGCGGATGATAGGCATATATTCCTGGTTTGTTCCACCTGTTTGTTCGTAGCCCCCCGGCCCGCTTCGGGCGAAAGCAACCATCCGGCAGTTCCCTTTGCGCCGAGCCGTGCTATAGCTCCCGCCGATTTCTGCGAACCGGGACCCCGCTCTTGGATATCGTCTTTTCCGCCGTCACGGTGCGCTACGGCGGGCGCATCGCCCTCCATCCGCTCGACCTTTCGCTCACGGAGCGGCGCATCGGCGTGGTCGGCCTCAACGGCTCCGGCAAGACCACCATGGCCCGGCTCATCAACGGCCTCGTCAAGCCGACCGACGGCACGGTGATGGTCGGGGGGCTCGATACGGTGAAGGACGAGGCGGCCGCGCGCGGGCGGACCGGCTTCATCTTTCAGAACCCGCAGCACCAGATGATCCTGCCGATCCTTGCCGAGGACATCGCATTCGGCCTCAAGAACCGCGGCCTCGGCAAAGCCGAGATCGCGGAGCGGACGGAGGCAATCCTCGCCCGGTTCGGCATTTCGCATCTCGCGCGGCGGCGCGTGCACGAGCTTTCCGGCGGGGAAACGCAGCTCGGCGCCATTGCCAGCGTGCTCGTCACCGGGCCGGACCTGCTGATCCTCGACGAGCCGACCAACCAGCTCGACCTGAAGAACCGAGCCCTGATCGAGCGCACCATCGCTGGCCTGGCCGAACAGGTTCTGGTCATCACCCACGACCTTGCGCTGCTCGAAGGCTTCGACCGCGTGCTCGTCTTCGACGGGGGCCGGCTTGCCGCCGATGCGCCGCCGGACGAGGCGATCCGCGCCTATCGGGAGATCGCGGCGTGCTGAACGGGCTCGATATCGAGGGCACTTCGCCGCTTCACCGCATGCCGGTGCGCGGCAAGCTGATCGTGCTCTTCACGGCGGCGATCGGGCTGTTCTTCCTTTCGGACCTTCGCCTTCTCTTGCCGGCGCTCGGCCTTGCGGCCGCGGTCTTCCTTTCGACGGGCATCGGCCTTGCGGAAGCGGTCCGCCGCACCCGCTTCGTGCTCTTCACCGTGCTGCTCGTGGCGGCCGCGAACTATGTCATCGTATCGCCGCACGAGGCGGCGGTGGTCCTCTGCCGGCTTTCCATCCTCGTGCTGCTCGCCGCCGCCATCACCGCGACCACCGGCATTTCGGCCTTCATGGACGAGATCGCCCGGCTTGCCGCGCCGCTGGAGCGCCTCGGCCTCGTGCGGGCGGCCGATATCAGCCTTGCGGTCGGCCTCGTCATCCGTTTCGTGCCGGAAATCCTGGCGCGCTATCACGACATCGCCGAGGCACACAGGGCGCGCGGCTTGCCGCTGCGCCCGCTCACCGCCCTCGTGCCCCTGATCATCCTGACGCTGAAGGATGCGGATACGATCGCCCTGGCGATTGACGCCCGCGGCTTTCGGCGTCACTAAAGTGCCCCGGCCTTTCGAACCACCGGCCTTTCAGAACGAGGACATGAAGTGACCACCAGAGATCTTGTGCTTGTCGCCCTTTTCGCCGCCATCATGGTCGTTCTCGGCCTTCTGCCGCCGATCACGCTCGGCTTCATTCCGGTGCCGATCACCGCGCAGTCGCTCGGCCCGATGCTCGCCGGCTGCATTCTCGGCGCGCGGCGCGGCTTCCTCTCCATGCTGCTCTTCCTACTGCTCGTCGCCATCGGCCTGCCGGTTCTTTCGGGCGGACGCGGCGGCTTTGCCGTGCTCGCCGGCCCGACGGGCGGCTATATCGTCGGCTGGGCCTTCGGCGCCCTCGTCTGCGGCCTGATCGCCCAGCGCCTCGTGCGCGAGGGGCAGAACGAGATCGCCCAGATCGCCGCCTTCGTCGCGGCCGCCTTCGCCGGCGGTGTCGTCGTGGTCTATCTCTTCGGCCTCGTCTGGCTGAGCTACGCAACCGGCAACGCCTTCCTGCCGGCCGTCGCCGCCTCCGCGGCCTTCCTGCCGGGCGACCTGATCAAGGTGGGCATCGCCGCCCTTGCCGGCCGCGCGGTGCTTGCCGGCTACCCGCTGCTGCCGCAGCGCGCCTGAGCCCGTGCTGCGTGCCGTCGCCCATGCCTTCGGCGATCCCCGGAAGGTGATCGGCCTCGAGGAGGCGGAGCGCACGGCACCCGGCCCCGGCGCGGTGGAAATCCGTATCCGCCGCGCCGCGATCAACCCTTCCGACCTCATTCCCGTCACCGGGGCCTATCGCAGCCGAACCGCCCTGCCCTTCGTGCCCGGCTTCGAGGGCGTGGGGGATATCACGCGCCTCGGCGCGGGCGTGACGGGGCTTGCGGCCGGCCAGCGCGTGCTGCCGATCGGCGCGAGCGGGCTCTGGCAGGAATATCTTGTCCGCCCGGCCGAATGGTGCTTCGCCGTGCCGGACGACCTTTCCGACGACCAGGCCGCCATGGCCTATGTGAACCCGCTGACGGCCTTCCGGCTGATCGACGCGCTCGAGGCGCATTTCGGCACGACGGGCAGCCGGCGGATCGGCGTCACCGCCGCCGCGTCCGCCATCGGGCGGATGCTGCTGCCGCTGCTCACCGAGGCGGGCTTCCGGCCCGTCGCGCTGGTGCGCAGCGCCGCGACGGCGGCGCGGCTCGGCGCAACCTTCGGCGGCGAGATCGTCGTGCAATCGACACCGCCGCTCGACGGCGTGCTCGATGCGGTCGGCGGCGCGGCGGGCGATGCGCTGTTCCGGCAGATACGGCCCGGCGGCGCCTTCATCCAGTATGGCGCACTTTCCGGCGCGCAGCTCGACCCGGCGCTGGTGACGGCCCGGCGGGACGAGGTCGCCTTCTCCTTCCTGTGGCTGCGCAACTGGGTGCATTCCGCTCCGCGCGCCGCCATCGAAGCCGCCCTCGCACGGAGCTTCGCCGGCATCCGCGCCGGCCACCTGGCCTCCAATATCGACGGCGTCTTCGCCCTCCGCGACCTTCCGTCGGCGCTTGCCCGGCAGGACGACTCGGCGCGCGGCGGAAAACTCCTCATCGCGCCCTGACGGTTGAAAAGGCGTGGACACCGGCCCATTTCCCGTGGACCTCGCCAACCGCAATGGGTAGCTTCCGGCCATGACGACGTTTCTCTTCGAGAACCCGATCTTCCTCGAGCATCACACGCCCGAGGGCCATCCGGAGCGGTCCGACCGCATCCGGGCGCTGAACCTCGCGCTGGAGCACGAGCGCTTCTTGCCGCTGGTGCGCGAGAAGGCGCCGCAGGCGAGCGAGGATTTCGTGCTGCTCGCCCATCCGGAAACCCATCTGCGCGCCGTGATGTCCGAAATCCCGGAAGAGGGCATCAACCAGGTCGAGGCCGATACCTATGCGAGCCCATCGAGCCTGCAGGCGGCCCTGACCGGCATCGGCGGGGCCATCGCGGCGGTCGACGCCGTCTTTTCCGGCAAGGCCGACAATGCCTTCGTCGCCGCCCGCCCGCCCGGCCACCATGCCGAACGCGAGAAGGCGATGGGCTTCTGCTTCTTCAACAATGCCGCCATCGCCGCCCGCCATGCGCAGAAGGCCCATGGCGCCGAGCGCGTCGCCATCGTCGACTGGGACGTGCATCACGGCAACGGCACACAGGACATCTTCCTCGACGATCCCTCCGTGCTGTTCTGCTCGACACACCAGATGCCGCTCTATCCCGGCACCGGCGCGAAGGACGAGACGGGCGCGGGCAATATCGTCAACGCCCCGCTTTCGGCCAATGACGGCAGCGACCATTTTCGCGAGGCCTTCAAGGCGCGTGTCCTGCCGCGCGTCGCCGATTTCCGGCCCGATGTCATCATCATCTCCGCCGGGTTCGATGCGCATCACCGCGATCCGCTCGCCCAGATCAACCTCGTCGCCGACGATTTCGACTGGGCGACGGGCAAGCTGATGGACCTTTCCGAAAAATCTGCGAACAACCGGGTGGTCAGCCTGCTGGAAGGCGGCTACGACCTGCAGGGCCTTGCCGAATCCGCCGCCACCCACATTTTCCGCCTGATGAGAGGCTGACCATGACCAATACCGCACCCGACGTTTCCGCCCTCTCCTTCGAGCAGGCGGTGGAGGAACTGGAAAAGATCGTCGCCGCCCTCGAACGCGGCGACGTGCCGCTCGACCGCTCTATCGAGATCTACGAGCGCGGCGAGGCGCTGAAGAAGCATTGCGAGACCCTGCTTTCGGCCGCGGAGAACCGCATCGAGAAGATTCGCCTCGACCGCGCCGGCAAGCCGCAGGGCACGGAGCCGCTCGACGGGGCGTGAGCGGCTTGCTCGACGGGCTTTTCGCCTCGTGGTAGAATATTCCCATGACCAGAGACGAGATCATCGCGAAACTGCTTGAGCACCGCGCCGAACTGGAAGCGGCGGGGGCGGAGCATGTCTCGATTTTCGGCTCGGTGGCGCGCGGCGAGCATACCGGCGAATCCGACATCGATGTTCTGGTGAAGCTTTCCGAACCGATCCGGCAATCGGGCTTCGGCTATTTCGGCGCTCTCGCCGATCTCAAGAGCATGATCGAGGGCTTCACCGGGCGGGCCGTCGATGTCCTGCCCGAGCCGATCCAAAAGGACCGTTTACGCCGGAATGTCGAGCGGGAGCGCATCGTTGCCTTCTAGCCGGCCCAAAACCCGCTTCATCGATATCGCGGAGAATGCGCAGAGCATTCTGGAATATATCGCCGGCATGGACAGGGATGCATTCGAAAAGGACCGGCGCACGCGGGATGCCACCGAACGCTGCCTGTCCAGAATATCCGAGGCGGCCGTGAAACTGGGGGCGCAGGCCGAGGCCATGCTGCCGCAACATCCATGGCGGCAAATCCGCGATCTCGGCAACGTTATCCGCCATGCCTACGACAATCTCGACGGCGAAATCGTCTGGTCGATTATCGTAGAACGCCTGCCCGTGCTTCTTGCCGATGCGAAGGAAGCAGCCAGCCGTTTGCCGGACGACGGCTCCTGACATTCGCTGCGGCGACACACCGTCAACATCCGTTCCCCTATCCACACCCCTCCCCGCCCGCTAGCATGCGGGCACGAACCAAGCACAGGAGGGCACGATGAGCTTCTTTCCCGGCAAGGACCCCGAGGCGGGTGATGCGGCGGCGTGCGATGCGCTGGAAAACCTGATCATTCCGCGCACCAGCGATATCGGCGGGCTGGAGGTGCGGCGGGCGCTGCCGACGGCCAAGCGCCGGCTGGTCGGGCCCTTCATCTTCTTCGACCGCATGGGGCCGGCGCTGCTGCGCGCGGGCGAGGCAATCGATGTCAGGCCGCATCCGCATATCGGGCTCTCCACCGTCACCTATCTTTTCGACGGCGAGATCAAGCATCGCGACAGCCTCGGCACAGAAATGGTCATCGCCCCCGGCGACGTGAACCTGATGACGGCGGGGCGCGGCATCGTGCATTCCGAGCGCTCGCCGGAGAACCTGCGCGGCAAGCCGCAATCCATCTCCGGCCTCCAGACCTGGCTTGCCCTGCCCGACCACCTCGAGGAATCGGCCCCCGTCTTCTCGCATACGACGAAATCCGAGCTGCCCGCCTTCTCCGCCGACGGCATTACCGGCCGCACGATCATCGGCGCATACGAGGGCCATGCCTCGCCCGTCGGCGTGCCGACCGATACGCTCTATACCGACCTGACGCTCGCTCCCGGCGCCGCCGCCCCGCTGGCGGCGGACTGGGAGGAACGCGCGGTCTATGTGCTTTCCGGCACGCTGGACGTCGCCGGCGACGTCTTCGAGGCCGACCGGCTGCTCGTCTTCCGCCCCGGCGATCCCATCACGCTCAAGGCGGGGCCGGAGGGCTGTCACATCATGCTCTTCGGCGGCGCGGCGCTCGGCTCCAAGCGCTATATCTGGTGGAACTTCGTCTCCTCCTCCAAGGAGCGGATCGAGCAGGCCAAGGAAGAGTGGCGCACCGGCCGCTTCGATATCGTGCCGGGCGACGAGGAGGAGTTCATACCGCTGCCGGCGGGGTGATGCATAGCCGGCGAGGTATTCATTCCCCTCCTCTGCGAAGGCGCTGAATCCTCGGCTCAAGGCCGAGGATGACGGAGGAGAAGTTTGCCATTGACCAATCCATAGCTATCCAGCTATATAAAAATCCATAGCCGCAGAGGTATGGATTTTGACCGAGCCGCACGACATTCTCTTCCGCACATTGGCCGACCCGACGCGGCGGGCGCTTTTCGAGCGGCTGTGCCGCGAGGGCGAGAAGACCGTGGGGGCGCTGACGGCGCAGGCCGGGGTTTCGCAGCCGGTCGTCTCCAAACATCTCGGCCTTCTCAAGCAGGCCGGGCTCGTGCGCGACCGCCACGCGGGGCGGCAGACCCATTACAGCGCGCAGCTCGGCGCGCTCGCGCCGCTGGTCGACTGGACCGGCCAGATGGCCCGGTTCTGGGAAGCGCGGTTCGACGATCTGGAAAATCTGCTCGGGAGAATGGATCAATGAACACGGAGATACGCTCGGTCGTCGTCGAGCGCGAGATCGCCCATCCGCCGGAAAAGCTCTGGCGCGCGCTGACGCAGCCGCATCTCATCGCCGAATGGCTGATGCGCAACGATTTCTCGCCGGTCGTCGGCCACCGGTTCACGCTGAGCGGCGACTGGGGCAGCGTCGAATGCGACGTGCTGGCGGTCGAGCCCGGAAAAACCCTGACCTATACCTGGAATCACACCCATGCCGACCCGGCTTTCGACCTGAGAAGCGTGGTCAGCTTCACGCTGACGCCCACCGGATCGGGCACGCTGCTGCGCATGGAGCAGACCGGTTTCCGCCCGGAGCAGAAGCAGGCCTTCGGCGGCGCACGGTATGGCTGGGAGCAGCATTTCACGAATCTCGAACGGGTCCTGGCAGAACTGGAACAGGGAGGCGTGCAATGAACCGGACCCCGAAAATCCGCCAGATCCATCGCTGGCTTTCGATCCTCTTCACGCTCGCCGTGCTCGCCAACATCGCGGCGATGACACAGGGGCAGCCGCCCCTCTGGATCGGCCTTCTCGCCCTCTTTCCGCTTATCCTGCTCCTGGCAAGCGGGCTCTATCTTTTCGCGCTGCCCTATGCGGCGCGGTGGCGGCACGGCTAGGAGGGCGCGATGGCCGGCGAGAAGACAGACAAGCCCGTCCTGCTTTCAGGCGGCAATCCGCAGATCGCGAAGGGCTACGGCGACGGGCCGGTCAAAGCCTATATCGCGGCGATGCCGGGCTGGAAGAGCGATGTCGGCCGGCGGCTGGATGCGCTGATCGAAGAGATCGTGCCCCATGTCCACAAGGCAGTGAAATGGAATTCGCCCCTCTACGGCATCGAGGGCGACGGCTGGTTCCTCAGCTACCATTGCTTTGCGAAATACATCAAGCTGACCTTCTTCCGCGGCACGTCGCTCGACCCGGTTCCGCCGGTCGCGTCCAGGACGGCGGAAACGCGCTATTTCCACATTCACGAGGGCGAGGCGCTGGACGAGGACCTGCTGGCCGGCTGGATCCGGCAGGCGAGCCGTCTTCCGGGCGAGCGCATGTAACCGGCGAAAGGCAGACCCATGACCGATACGCAATCCCCTTCCGAGTTGATCGACGGGCGCATCGCCGAACTTGCAGACTGGCGCGGCGAGACGTTGGCTCGCTTGCGCGCCCTGATCAGGGAAACCGATCCCGAAGTCGTCGAGGAATGGAAATGGCGCGGCGTTCCCGTCTGGGAGCATGACGGGACCCTCTGCACCGGCGAAACCTACAAGGCCGTGGTGAAGCTGACCTTCGCGAGGGGCGCCGCGCTGGAGGACCCGGCCGGGCTCTTCAATTCCAGCCTCGAGGGCAACACGCGCCGCGCCATCGATTTCCGCGCGGGCGAGACCATCCCCGAAGAGGCGTTCAAGGCGCTGGTCCGCGCCGCGGTCGCGCTCAACCGGGCCGCACGGGCGAAGAAGAAAAAGTAGAGGACATCTTCCCCCTGTCTGCCCGGGCTTGCCGGGCGTCCGCAAAATGCCCCATTTGCCCAACAAGACTCGGTGCATGCGTCGGTTTGCAAGGTATCAATCCGGCGAAATACGCTCTAGACTTGCCGAAACGGTTGAAATCGCGCGCCGCATTCTGCATGTGACAGGCTAGCGCGGTACATGTACCGAACGCCCGGGCGCGCCTCCGCGAGGAGCCGTCGTCTTCGGGCCCGAAAACGAGGCATGAGAGTGACACAGACGCCAGCCACGCCCCTGCTCGACAAGGTCCGCATCCCGGCGGACCTGAAGGCCGTCGACGACCGCGACCTGCCGCAACTGGCGGCGGAGCTGCGCGCGGAAATGGTCGACGCCGTCTCCCGCACCGGCGGACATCTCGGCGCGGGCCTCGGCGTGGTGGAGCTGACCATCGCCATCCACAAGGTCTTCGACACGCCGAAGGACCGGCTGATCTTCGACGTCGGCCACCAGTGCTATCCGCACAAGATCCTTACCGGCCGGCGGGACCGCATCCGCACGCTGCGCCAGGAGGACGGCCTTTCCGGCTTCACCCGCCGGGCCGAGAGCGAATACGACCCCTTCGGCGCCGCCCATTCCTCGACTTCGATTTCCGCCGGCCTCGGCATGGCGGTCGCCGCCGACCTTTCCGGCGAGCACCGCAACGTCATCGCCGTCATCGGCGACGGCGCCATGTCGGCCGGCATGGCCTATGAGGCGCTGAACAATGCCGGCGCGCTCGACGCGCGCCTCATCGTCATCCTCAACGACAACGACATGTCCATCGCCCCGCCGACGGGTGCGATGAGCGCCTATCTGGCGCGCCTTGCCTCCGGCCGCACCTATATGGGCTTCCGCGATCTCGGCAAGAAGCTGACGGCCTATCTCGGCAAGAAGGTCGACCGGGCGATCACCCGCGCCGTCGAGCATGCGCGCGGCTACGTCACCGGCGGCACGCTGTTCGAGGAAATGGGCTTCTACCATATCGGCCCGATCGACGGCCATTCCTTCGAGCACCTGCTGCCCGTGCTGCGCAATGTGCGCGACAATTCCAGGGGCCCGGTGCTGATCCACGTCGTCACGCAGAAGGGCAAGGGCTATCCGCCGGCCGAGGCCGCCGCCGACAAGTATCACGGCGTCAACAAATTCGACGTCATCACCGGCGCGCAGGCGAAAGCCAAGCCGAACGCGCCTGCCTATACCGCCGTCTTCGCCGACGCACTGGTGCAGGAAGCCGGCCTCGACGACAAGATCGTCGGCGTCACCGCCGCCATGCCTGCCGGCACAGGCCTCGACAAGCTCGCCGCCGCCTATCCGGCCCGCACCTTCGACGTCGGCATCGCCGAGCAGCATGCCGTGACCTTCGCCGCCGGCCTTGCCGCCGAGGGTTACAAGCCGTTCTGCGCGCTCTATTCCACCTTCCTGCAGCGCGGCTACGACCAGGTGGTGCACGATGTCGCCATCCAGGGCCTGCCGGTGCGCTTTCCCATCGACCGCGCCGGCTTCGTCGGCGCCGACGGGCCGACCCATGCCGGCTCCTTCGACACGACCTATCTCGCCACCCTGCCCGGCTTCGTGGTGATGGCCGCCGCCGACGAGGCGGAACTGAAGCACATGGTGCGCACCGCCGCCGCCTATGATGCCGGCCCGATCTCCTTCCGCTACCCGCGCGGCGAAGGCGTCGGCGTCGACATGCCGGCCCGCGGCGAAATCCTCGAGATTGGCAAGGGCCGCGTGGTCAAGGAAGGCACGAAGGTCGCCCTCCTTTCCTTCGGCACCCGCCTTGCCGACTGTCTGCTGGCCGCAGAAGACCTCGACGCCGCCGGCCTCTCCACCACGGTCGCCGACGCGCGCTTCGCCAAGCCGCTCGACCACGACCTCATCCGCCGGCTCGCCCGCAACCACGAGGTCCTCATCACCATCGAGGAAGGTGCGATCGGCGGTTTCGGCAGCCATGTGCTGCAGTTCCTGGCGCTGGAAGGCCTGCTCGACCAGGGCCTCAAGGTACGCCCCATGGTGCTGCCGGACGAATGGATGGAACAGGCCAAGCCCGAGGCCATGTATGCCAAGGCCGGCCTCGACCGCGCCGGCATCGTCTCCAACGTCTTCCAGGCGCTCGGCCAGAAGGTCGTCGTGGATGTGGGCGCGGCGGGCTGAGCTTCGCCCCTCATCCGCGTGCCGGGGCTTGCCTCTTTGCCGCCGAAGCGTCATGAGAGGCGCATGTCCCATACCAGCGAAACCATCCGCCTCGACCAGCTCCTGCTGAATGCCGGCCTCGTCGCCAGCCGCTCACGGGCGCGCGATGCGATCGCGCGCGGCACCGTCACGGTGAACGGCCGCGTCGTCACCAAGCCGAGCGCGAGCTTTCCGGCCTCCGCCGTCCTTGCCATCGACGATCCGGCGCAGGCCTATGTCTCGCGCGCGGCCTTGAAGCTGACGGCGGCGCTCGACGGGTTCGGGCTCGATCCGAAGGGCCTCGACTGCCTCGATATCGGCGCCTCGACCGGCGGCTTCACGCAAGTATTGCTGGAGCGCGGCGCAGCGCATGTCGTCGCCGTCGATGTCGGGCACGACCAGATGCATCAAAGCCTTCGCGCCGATCCGCGCGTCACCAATCTGGAAGGGCTGAACGCGCGGGCGCTCGGCAGGGCCGATCTTGGCGGGCGTGCCATCGGCGCGGTCGTCTCCGACGTCTCCTTCATCTCGCTGAAGCTCGCCCTGCCGCCGGCCCTGACGCTGGCCAGGCCGGGGGCCTTCTGCGCCCTTCTCGTCAAGCCGCAATTCGAGGCGGGGCGCGAGGCGATCAGCAAGGCCGGGCTTCTGAAGGACCCGGACAGCGCACCCGCCGTCGCGGCGGAGCTGGAGCGCTGGCTCGTCGAGGAGATGGGCTGGCAGAGCCTCGGACTCCTCCCCTCGCCCATCACCGGCGGCGACGGCAATCACGAATTTCTTCTTGGAGGGCGAAAGCCATGACGACGGAAACCCTCACCATCGCGCGGCTCGGCAGCGGCGGCGACGGCATCGCCGAGGCGCCGAGCGGCCCGGTCTATGTGCCCTTCACGCTGCCGGGCGAGACGGTCGCCGTCGCGCGGGTGAAGAACCACGGCACCGTCATGTCCATGTCGGTCGTCTCGCCCGAGCGGGTGGAGCCGCCCTGCGTGCATTTCGGCCCGGATGGAAAGAACGGCACCTGCGGCGGCTGCACGCTGCAACATGCGAGCGACGCCCTCTACCACGACTTCAAGCGCGGCCTCGTCGTCAATGCGCTGAAATCCAAGGGCCTGACGCCCGACGTGGCCCCGCTCGTCATCGCCCGGCCGGGCGAGCGCCGCCGCGTCGCGTTTACCGCGCGCAAGACGGAAAAAGGCATGCTGCTCGGCTTCAATCAGGCCGGCAGCCACCACATCGTTTCCATCGAGCACTGTCCCATCGCCAGCGACGGCATCGTCTCCCGGCTGGAGGATATCCGCCGGGTGGCCGCGGCCATCGCGACGTCGAGCGAACCCTTCCGCCTGACGGTGCTGGAAACCACGACCGGCCTCGACCTCGCCTTTGAGGGCGTAAAGAAGGTTGGCGACCGGGAGCGGCAGGCCGTCACCGAATGCATCCTCTCGCTGCGCGGCATCGCCCGCGTCTCCAATGACGGCGAAATCCTCATCGAGCCGATGAAGCCGGAGATCGACTTTGCCGGGGTGCGCGTCTTCCCGCCGGCCGGCGGCTTCACGCAGGCGACGAAGCCCGCCGAGGAGGCCATGGCCGAGCTGGTGCTGGAGGCGCTCGGCAAGGCCCGGCGTGTCGCCGATCTCTTCGCCGGTTCCGGCACCTTTGCGCTGCGCATCGCGCGCAAGGCCAAGGTCCATGCGGTGGAAGGCGACGAGAAGGCGATCAAGGCGCTGGACCATGCCGCCCGCAACACGCAGGGCCTCAAGCCCGTGACCGTGGAACGCCGCGACCTCTTCCGCCGCCCGTTGATGGCCTCGGAACTCAAGGTCTACGACGCCGTGGTCTTCGACCCGCCGCGCGCCGGCGCGGAGGACCAATGCAAGGAACTCGCCCGCTCCGGCGTGAAGACCATCGTCGCCGTCTCCTGCAACCCGGTGAGCCTTGCCCGCGACCTTTCCATCCTCACCGCCGCCGGCTACCGCATCCGCCTCGTCACGCCCATCGACCAGTTCCTCTGGTCGGCGCATGTGGAGGCGGTGGCGGTGCTGGAGAAGGCCGCATAGCAAAAGGCCCGGATCGCTCCGGGCCTTTCATTTTCCTGGGCTTCTATGTTCAAGCCGCGCGGCGCGACGGGGTGGAGGAATGTGCCACTGCTCCCGCCCCCAGCCTGAACTGCGCCAGCAGCGCATTGAGGGCGGCGGCTTCGGCGGCGAGGCCGTGGCTGGCGGCGGTCTGTTCCTCCACCATCGCGGCGTTCTGCTGCGTGCCCTGGTCCATCGTGTTGACGGCCGTGTTGATTTCCTGGAGGCCGGTCGACTGTTCGCGGGCGGCGGTGACGATGGCGTTCACATGGCCGTTGATCTCCTGCACCTCACGGACGATGGCTTCCAGCGCCGCGCCCGTCTCGTCGACCAGCGCCACGCCGGAGCGAACCTGATCGCCGGAGGTGGTGATCAGCGCCTTGATCTCCTTGGCGGCGTTTGCCGAGCGCTGGGCGAGCTCGCGGACTTCCTGCGCCACGACGGCGAAGCCCTTGCCGGCTTCCCCGGCGCGCGCGGCTTCCACGCCGGCGTTCAGCGCGAGGAGGTTCGTCTGGAAGGCGATGTCGTCGATGACGCCGATGATGTTGGAAATCTCGTGCGAGGACTTCTCGATGCCCTGCATGGCCGAGACGGCACGGCGAACGACCTCGCCCGACTTTTCGGCGCCGGCGCGGGTGCGCGAGACGAGCGAGCCGACTTCCTCGGCGCGGCGGGTCGAGTCCTTGACCGTCGTGGTGATCTCTTCCAGCGCGGCTGCGGTTTCCTCGACGGAGGCCGCCTGCTGCTCGGTGCGGCGGGCGAGATCGTCGGCGGCGGAGCGGATCTCCATCGCGCCGGCATCGATGGCGCGGGCGTTCTGGCCGACCGTCGCCATGGCCGTGTGCAGCTTGGTCAGCGAGTGGTTGAAGTCGGTGCGCAGGCGGTCGAGATGGCCGGCGAAGGGCTCCTCGATGCGGTGGGCGAGGTCGCCCTCGGCAAGGCGGCCGAGACCGTCGGCCAGCGCCTCGACGGCGTGCTGGATCTCGGCGGCTTCGCGGGCCTTGACGGCCTCGCGCTCGCGGCGCTCGCTTTCGGAGAGGACGCGGCCCTCCTCGGCGGCGTTTTCGAGGCGCGTGCGCTCGATGGCGTTGTCGCGGAAGACGGCCACGGCGGCGGCCATCCGGCCGATCTCGTCGCGGCGCTCCTCGCCGGGGATTTCGGTGCTGACGTCGCCGGCGGCGAGCCTGTCCATGGCGACGGTCATGTCCTTGACCGGGCGCACGACGAGGCGCGAGAGCACGGTGGCGAGGAAGCCCATCATGACGATGACGGCGAGCACGGTGGCGATGGTCGCGGCGATGCGGAACTGGTCGATGGCCGAGAAGGCCATGCCGCTATCGATGGTGAAGCCGAGATACCATTCCACCGAGGGCAGGCCCGTGACGGGAACGAAGGAGACGAGCACCGGCTTGCCGTCATAGGTCGTATGCATGATGCCGCTGCCGATGGCGGGCGTCGCCTCGGGGAAGGCATCGGCGAGCGTCCTGGTGACGAGCGCCTGGTTCTTGTGCACGAGGATCTGGCCGTCCTTGCTGACGAGGAAGGCAAAGCCTGCGCCGCCGAGATCGACGGAATTGACCATGTCGACGAGGGATTTCAGCGAGAAGTCGCTGCCGGTGACGCCGAGGAGCTTGCCGTCGCGCTTGACGGGAACCGCCGCGGTGATGACGAGCTCGCTGGTCGAGGCATCGACATAGGGCTCGGTCAGCACGCCGCTATTGGCCTTGACGGCATCCTGGTACCAGGGGCGCTGGCGCGGATCGTAGCCTTCCGGCATGTCCGACTTCGGCCATTGCGTGAAGACGCCTGCCTCGTCGCCGACATAGGTGGAAATGAACTGGCTGCTCAGCACCTCGTTGTCCAGCACGGCCTCGGTGCCGGCCTGGTCGGCGGATTTGGCGGCGGCATTGGCGACCATCTCGGTCAGGGCCACGCGGCCGTTCAGCCAGTTGGCGATGCTCTGGGCGGCCTGCTTGCCGGAACTGTCGATGCTCTCCTCGACAGACTTCGTCAGCACGGAGCGCTGCAGGCTGTCGATATAGAGGGAAAAGCCGGTGAAGGCGGCAACGACGACGAGAGACGCGACGACGAGGATGCGCGTCATGAGATTGGAACGTCTGGACACGGTAACGGTATTCCTTCCGATCGCCGGCGCGCGGGCGCCGGCGCGATGCTGAACGGCATGCCGAAGGCAGGGTCGACCGCATCATGCGGCAGCCGGCTGGATCGCCGGGAGAATGCCGCACCATAGAAAACCGTGTTTAAGGTCCCCTTAAAATTGACGGACCACAAATGGGGACACTATCCCCTGCCCCGCGCCATGAAGGCCTCGAAGGCGGCGCGGGCCTCGGGGCTCTTGAGCTGTGCGGCGAAATGGCCCGCCTCCTCGTCGATCCGCGCGGCGACATCCGCCCGGTCGCCGCGAATGAGATTGCGGGCGATGGCAAGGGCCTTCGGCGGTTTGGCGGCAAGGCGCCGTGCGGCGACAAGAGCCTCGCTCTCCACCGCCGCCGGCTCCACGACCGCGTAAACGAGGCCGGCCTCCCTTGCCGCCGCCGCCGAAAAGCCCTCGCCGGCAGCCAGCAGCGCGAAGGCGCGCTGGTGGCCCATCAGGCGCGGGGCAAGGAGGCTGGAGGCGGCTTCCGGCACGAGAGCAAGGTCCACGAAGGGCGTCCTGAATTCCGTGCGGCTGGAGGCATAGGTGAGGTCGCAGTGCAGATGGATGGTCGTGCCGATGCCGATGGCGAGGCCATCGACGCCGGAGACCAGCGGCTTGCCGTGGGCGGCGAGCGCGTGGAGGAATTCGATCACCTCGAGACCCATCGTGCCGCCCATGGCGAAGGCCATGAAGTCGTTGAGGTCGTTGCCTGCGGAAAAGCAGCCCTCGGATCCGAGGAAGAGGGTCGCGCGCACGCCCTCGTCCGCATCGCCTGCCCTCAGCGTATCGGTCATCGCCTGGTACATGGCGCGGGTGATGGCGTTCTTCTTTTCCGCCCGGTTAAGGCGGATCACCTGCACCCCGGGGGCGCTTTCCGGGCGCTCGATCAGGATATGGTCGGTCATCGACGTGGGTTCCTTTATTCTGTTGCAAGCCCCCCTCTGCCTGCCGGCATCTCCCCCACAAGGGGAAAAGATAGAGGCCTTTCACCGTTCGAAATCGAATGCAGAAGGGCGCGGCGCGTTAAGGCCCTCTCCTCGGTGGAGAGGAGTTGGGAAGGTGGCTTATTCCAGCACCACGCGCGCCGCTTCGAGGCTGGCGGCACCGGACACCACGCGGTCTCTCAGCGCCGCCGTCTCGCCGATGACATTCTCCGCGGCGAAGCGGCAGAGGGCGGCGCGTTCGGCATTGCGGCCGTCGCCGCCATCGGCGAGCGCGCCCTTGGCGAGGTAAGCGCCGGTGAGCACGAGGCCGAAAAGGCGCTGGTAGGGCGTCGCGCCGGCAAGCGCTTCGGCCTGCCGGCCGTCGGCGAGCGTCGCAAGCAGCCATTCCGTGGCGGCTTCGAGATCGGCGATGGCGGCCTCGAGGCGCGGGCCCGTCTCACCGAGCTCCGGCGCATTCGCGGCGCTCGCCCTGGCCGCGATCGCATGCAGCTCGGTGATGAAGCCGCGCACATGGCTGCCGCCCGAAAGCGGCAGCTTGCGCGTGACGAGGTCGATGGCCTGGATGCCGTTGGTGCCTTCATAGATCGGCGCGATGCGGGCGTCGCGGTAAAGCCGCGCCGCGCCCGTCTCCTCGATGAAGCCCATGCCGCCATGCACCTGCACGCCGAGCGAGGCGACGTCGACGCCGGCATCGGTGGCGAAGCTCTTGGCGATAGGGGTGAGGAGGCTGGCGCGCTCCGCCCAGTGTCGCGCCTCCTCGCCATGTGCCATGTCGACGGCATGGGCGCAGGCATAGGTGATCGCGCGGGCGCCCTGCGTCAGCACCTTCATGGTCAAGAGCATGCGGGCGACATCCGGATGCTCGATGATCGGGCTCATGCCCGAACCTTGGCCGGAACCCTGCCAGCCGGGCGCCTTGCCCTGCGTGCGCTCCTTCGCATAGGCGATGGCCTTCTGCGTCGCGGCCTCGGCGATCGCCACGCCCTGCATGCCGACGGCGAGGCGGGCGTTGTTCATCATGGTGAACATGCAGGCAAGGCCGCGGTTCTCCTCGCCGATCAGCCAGCCGATGGCCCCCGGCTCGTCGCCGAAGCGGCCGTCGCCATAGATCATGGTGCAGGTGGGCGAGCCGTGGATGCCGAGCTTGTGCTCGATGGAATGGCAATAGGCGTCGTTGCGCGCGCCGAGCGATCCATCCTCGTTGACGAGGAACTTCGGCACGAGGAAGAGCGAGATGCCGCGCGTGCCGGCGGGCGCATCCGGCAGGCGGGCAAGGACGAGATGCACGATATTGTCGGTGAAATCGTGCTCGCCATAGGTGATGAAGATCTTCTGGCCGAAGATGCGGTAGGTGCCGTCGTCGCGGCGCTCCGCGCGCGTCTTCATGACGCCGAGATCGGAGCCGGCATGGGGTTCGGTGAGGTTCATCGAGCCCATCCATTCGCCCGAGACCATCTTCGGCAGATAGGTGCGCCTGAGATGGTCGGAGCCGTGCGCCGCCAGCGCCTCGACCGCGCCGATTGTCAGCGTCGGGCCGATGGCGAAGGCCATGGAGCCGCCGTTCCACATTTCCAGCGCGGCGACATGCAGCATGTGGGGCAGCCCCTGACCGCCGAAATCGGTCGAGGCCGTCAGCGAATTCCAGCCGCCTTCCGCCCAGGCCCGGTAGAGCGCAGGCCAGCCGTCCGGCATCTTCACCCCGCCATCGACGAGGCGGGCGCCCTGCACATCGCCGATGGCGCCGAGCGGGGCGACCTCCTCGCTGGCGAAACGGCCGGCTTCCGAGAGAATGGCATCGACGAGATCGTCCGTGAGGTCGCCGAGATGGCCGCCTTCCAGCGCCGGGGTGAGGCCCGCCACATGCTTCAGCGTGAACGCAATCTCCTCGACCGGCGCCTTGTACATCTCTATCCTCCTCCGTCGCGCCCGGACCGTGGGCGCGGCTTGTCGGCGGAAGATTATTGATTTTTACGTAAACGTCAATCTTCTACGATCCATTCCCATGCAGAAACGGGCCGGCCGGCGAGGGAAACCGGACGACCCGTAAGCGTGCCGAGATCATCGGCCGTCTTGAAGGCGGACCCTCAGCGATAGGGCGAGACGCACTGGCGGCGCGGCCCGTGATAGGGCTGGAACGTGTTGTCGTAGGCCCGGTACGAGCGGTAGCGATTGGCGCACCAGCGCACATGCGAGCCGCCGCCGCGATAATAGCCGCGGTCGTTCGCCATCGCGCTGCCGATCATGGCGCCCATGCCCATCATCGCGAAGGGAACCCAGGCATCGCCGTGATGGCGGTGGCGGTAGTAGCGGTATCGCGGCCCGTGGCGGTAGGAACGCCACCGGTCATAGCGGCCGTGGCGCTGGCCGTACCAGCGGCGGTCATAGCGGCCCCAGGCGTGCCCGCGCGAATGACGCCATTTGCGCCAGTAGCGCCGGTCGGAGACACGCTGCACCGCGGTCGCGCCGTCATCGGCCGGCTGCACCTTCACCACCGGCAGCGGCATGGCCTCGGCCGGCACCATGGGCGTTGCCGCAAAGAGGGCGGAAATGGCAACGACGAGGCATTTGCTTGTAAGTCTCATGGCATTTCTCCCGGATCGATTGCCGCGCTTTGCGCGCAAGGCTTTGATGCGGAAACGCAAAACGGCCGGGATGGTTCCGCCGGCCGCAAGCGGCACGGCTGCTTAGCGCTTCGTTAACCATGATGGCCGCAGCATAGGCGCTTGCGAAACGTCCCGAGATTCGCAAGGAGCATCCATGAACCCGCAGCTTTCCGGCCTTGCCGCCCTCCTCCTCCCCTCGGCCCTTGCCCTTGCGGCACAGGCCGCGGATGTCGAGCCGTGGAAGAAGCCGGAAAACGCCATCGTCATCGACGCCTACGAGCTGAACGAGATCGACTGGTCCGAGATGCTCGCCGACAAGCGCATCGCCGGCTTCATCTCCAAGGCCTCGGACGGATTGCCGGAAAGCTATAGCTGCAAGGGCGACCACAACGGCGACACGGTCGCGCATTGCAAGACCATGTGGCGCAAATATGCGGTGAGCCGCGAGCTCTACGAAACGCGCCGGCTGCTCGCGCGCTCGAAGGGGCTGCTCTGGGGCGCCTATCACCTGGCGCGGCCGGGCAACCCGATCGAGCAGGCCAACCATTTCCTCGACTATGCCAAGCCGCAGGACGACGAGATGATGGTGCTCGACATCGAGGGTATCGATGCCGACACCTACATGTCGCTCGAGGATGCGCAGGTCTTCGCCGGCCACGTCAAGACGCGCACCGGCCGCTATCCGGTGCTCTACACCAACCATGCCACCGCCCGTTACATTGCCGCCAATCGCAACAGATACCGCATCCTGTCGCGCCTGCCGCTCTGGTATGCCCGCTACAGGCCGGCCATCGCCGGCAGCTTCCCGATGGGCAACTGGGAGAATTACGCGCTCTGGCAATTCTCCGCCGCGGCCAATTGCACGAAGCGCCGCTGCCCCTACCGCGTGAAGGGCACGGAAAGCGATATCGACGTCAATGTCGCGCCCATGGACAAGGCCGCGCTGCGGCAGGTCTGGGCCTTCGGCAGCCTCCTGCCCGAAAAACCGTTCGAGCCGGTGGACGACATCCTCACCGCCTCCATTCCTGCGACAGGCACGCTGAAAGCTTCGGTGGCGGCCGCGGCCGCCACCGGCGCGGCGGCGCAGACGACGGGCGCGATCACCCTTGCCTCCGGCACCGCCGCCTCCTTCTCCGTCAGCGTTTCGGCCGACGCCGCCGCCGGCCTTGCCGCGGCGGGCACGGCGACGGTCAAGCCCGGCCGCAGCCTCGTCGAGGTGACGCCGCTCAACTACCAGGACTTCTGACTACCAGCCCCCGCCGCCACCGCCGCCTCCGCCCCCACCGGACGAGCCGCCGCCGGAGGAGAAGCCGGAGGACGAGCTTTTCGGCGGATCGGGCAGCGAGGAGCGCATCGTGCCCGCCATGGAGCCGGCAAAGCCGCCCATCCGGTCGGAGAAGCTGCCCGAGGAAAAGCCGTCGCCGTGATACCAGGCGGGCTGATAGGCGGCAGCAGCCCCGGCGGCCGCGGCCGTCAGCAGCCAGCGGTCGAAGGTTTGCGACCATGGCTTCTCGACGCCGAGCGCCACCGCATAGGGCAGCAATGTCTCGTAATGGCGCGGCGACATTTCCGGCGCGCCGGCCATGTTCATGCGGTCCTTCTCGGCAAGCGTCAGGTATTGCCGCAGCCCCTCGATGCCGTCCATCATCCGGCGCCCGACCGGCGTTGGCGCGCCCACCAGGAAGAAGAAGACCAGATTGGTGACGACGATGCCGCCGATGGCGGCAAAGAGCGGCAATTGCCCGGCCGCCTCCACCGACACGAAGGTCGCCAGCGCAATGCCGCCGAAGACGGTCAGGAGGATGAAGCCGACGAAGGCGATGAGCGCGACGGCGAAGATGCGCGCGCCGAGGGTCCTGGCCTGCCGCAGGTTCTGCCCGAGCCCGGCCGCGAAGACCGAGATGAAGATCGAGGCGAAGACCGGCATGACGACGAGCGTGATACCCTCCTCCGGCAGCGAGCCGAAGATCAGCAGCGCCGCGAGGCAGGCGAGCGTCAGGACGACACCGCCGATCGCCTGCGGCCAGTTGGCGTGGTAATATTTCTGCCGGTGCTCCTTCTCCATCGCGTCGCGAAAATCCCGGCCGAGCTTCTGGACATTCCTGCCGTTCGACTTCTGGATGGAGAAATGGCTGCCCGCCGCCGGCAGGGCGGCCAGCAGCGTCGCCTCGCCGGTCGGCAGGTGGCCTTGCACCGGTTTGTCCGTGCGCGTCACGGTAATGGAATTCTTGAGGTCGCCGAGTTCCACCAGTCCCTTGACGGCGAGGTTGAGGAAGGCCGCCGAGATCGCCGTCCAGCCATGGCCGCCGAAGCCTTTCCCGTCGATATAGTTGACCAGCGCCGGTGAAATGCCCTCCGGCGCATCCCAGCGCGGCACGATCACGCCGCGCGGCGGATCGCGGCCAACGGCAAGCCAGACCCAGAGATAGTAGCCGAGGACGAGCGCGAAGCCGCCGAAGGCGAGGAAGAGATTGCGGTTGTCCTTGAAGAACAGCGCGCGTTCCTCGGCGGCCGTCGGCTTGTCGATGCTGCCGGCGGGCATCTTCACGCCGATGGTCAGCCCCTCCTGCGGGCCGAGCGCGCGCGTCGTCTCGAAGAGCGCCCGGTTGCCGCGGTTCTCGGCGCGGGCGTTCCTGTCCGTCGCACCATGGGGGCCTGTGAAGTAGGTGAGTTCCTGCGCGCTGACGCCGGCCGGCAGCGTCACCGTGGCGCTCGCCCGGTGAATGGGGAAGGCCCATTCCGTGCCGGTGACGTTCCAGAAGAGTTCGTCATGCGTGTCGAAGAAGCGGATCTGCCGGCTCGTCTCGTAGGTCAGGCGATAGTCGTGGAAACCCGGCGCGAGCTGCGTGTCGGACGAGCCGAAGAAGATGCGGATGCCGCGGCGGATGATCTCCGTGTGATAGGGCTCCGGCCGCCCGTCCCGTTCGACACCCAGGATCTTGAAGCCGACCTCCTTCTCGCGGCCGTCCGCATCGGTGAAGGTCAGCGGGAAGTCGCGGTAGATGCCGCGCCGGATCCGGTTGCCCTCGGCATGGACGCGCATCGTCTCGGTGACGGTGAGCGTGCCGTTCCTCGCCACGACGATATCGGAATTGTAGCGGTCGAAATATTCCTCCGCGCGCGCCACGCCTCCCGCAACGAGGCAGAACCACAGGGCGAGGAAGGCGGCGATCCGCGTCATCGGGCGCTCCGGCTCAGAATTTCACCGTCGGCACGGCGCGGTCGGCCGGGTTGTCGATCTCGAAATAGGGCGCCTTGGCGAATTTGAAGAGGTTGGCGAGGAGGTTTGACGGGAAGCTCTCGACCTTCACGTTGAGATCGCGCGCCGCGCCGTTGTAGTAGCGCCGCGACATCTGGATCTCGCCCTCGATGGTCTCCAGCGTCTGTTGCAGCTCGGCGAAGTTCTGGTTGGCCTTGAGGTCGGGATAGGCCTCGGCAAGGGCGAAGATGCGGCCGAGCGCCTGGCTCAGCATGCCCTCTGCCTGCGCACGGCCGGCGACGTCGCCAGCTGGGATGGACTGCGCCCGGTTGCGCAGCTCTACGACCTTTTCCAGCGTCTCCTTCTCGTGCGCGGCATAGCCCTTCACGGTTTCGAGGAGGTTGGGGATAAGGTCGGCGCGGCGCTTCAACTGCACGTCGATGCCGGACCAGGCCTCCTCCTTCATCTGCCGCGCCCGCACGAGGCCGTTGTAGATGACGATGGCATAGATGACGACCACCGCCGCGATTGCGAGACCAATCATGCGCTTCAAAGCTCCCTGTTCGCGTTTTCCGGGAGATTAGCATCCGAAACGCCGCTGGAAAGCCCCGGAGGTCGCTTTCCTGTAACCGCGGGAACCGCGCCGCCGGTCGCCTTGCCCGATAGTTGCTTCATCGACCACCCGAACCCGAAGCAGCCGCCATGAAAACCCTCGCCCTCTCCATCAACGTCCTCGGCTTTGCCGCCCTCTTCCTCGCCTATGCGACGGGCGCTTCGGTCGAGCGGCCCTCGGGTGTGCGCCGGGCCCTCCAGACCTATGCCGGCCAGCTCCCGACCGGCACCTATCCGACGCTCAAGCCGGTGTGGGAGCTGGGGGGGACGGTTTCGGCGAATGTTTGAAGAAGGAGGATTGCCCCTCATCCCCCTGCCGGGACCTTCTCCCCGCAAGCGGGCAGAAGGGGAGGATGCAAGGTTTTCCCAAAGCTTGGATGGGTAGGAAGCCGTTTCTCCATCCCCTTCTCCCCGCTTGCGGGGAGAACGTGACGGCAGCCGGATGAGGGGCGTCCCGTTCAGGCCGCGTCCTTCGTCCAGTTGGCGCCGCCCGCATCCGTCAGCAGGAAGGCCTCGCCGCAGGCCTTGGCCAGCGTGCGCACGCGCAGGATGTAGCTCTGGCGCTCGGTGACGGAGATCACGCCGCGCGCGTCGAGCAGGTTGAAGACATGGGACGCCTTGATGCACTGGTCGTAGGCCGGCAGCACGCATTTGTGCAGCGCGTTGGTATCGCCCGGCGCGCCTGCCGCGAGAAGCGCCTGGCACTCCTTCTCCGCGTCGATGAAGTGCCGGTGCAGCATGGCCGTGTCGGCATATTCGAAGTTATGGCGGGAATATTCCTGCTCGGCCTGCAGGAAGACGTCGCCATAGGTGATCTTCTCGTCGCCCTCGCGGCCGTTGAAATTGAGGTCGTAGACATTGTCGACGCCCTGCACATACATGGCGAGGCGTTCCAGGCCATAGGTCAGCTCGCCCGCGACGGGCGCGCATTCGATGCCGCAGACCTGCTGGAAATAGGTGAACTGCGAGACCTCCATGCCGTCGCACCAGCACTCCCAGCCGAGGCCCCAGGCGCCGAGCGTCGGGCTTTCCCAGTCGTCCTCGACGAAGCGCACGTCATGCAGCAGCGGATCGAGGCCGATGGCGGCGAGCGAGCCGAGATAGAGCTCCTGCAGGTTCGACGGGTTGGGCTTCAGGATGACCTGATACTGGTAATAGTGCTGGAGACGGTTCGGGTTCTCGCCGTAGCGGCCGTCCGAGGGGCGGCGCGAGGGCTGCACATAGGCCGCCCGCCAGGGCTTCGGGCCGAGCGCGCGCAGGGTCGTCGCCGGGTGGAACGTGCCCGCGCCCACCTCCATGTCGTAGGGCTGGAGCACCGCGCAGCCCTTGTCCGCCCAGTAGTTGTGCAGCGTCAGGATCAGCCCCTGGAAGGAGCGGGTCGGATTCATGTGGTCAGGCAGGGCGGTGGAGGTCATCGGTTTCGTGTCCGGGCATTCTGGAAAAGCTTGCGGACTGGTGCCACGATGCGCCTGATGGGTCAAGGGTTTCGGCCGGGCACCTCAATGGCGCTCCAGCGAACGGAAGAGGCCGGAGCCCGCAGCCTGCGTGACGGCCTGCACGCGCTGCGGCGCAAGGCCGGGCACGCCGCGGATGCGGCGGCGCGCGCCGCCCGGCACGCGGGCGCCGTACCAGGCGACGAGCATCGGCAATTCGTGGCGCAGGGTGCCCGTCGCCCGCCAGCCGAGCGCCTTCAGCGCGCCTGTGTCGAGCGGCGACCGGCCGGCATCGCCCGGCCGGTCCTCGGTGAAGGCGACGCCCGCGACCGGATCCTGAACGGCCTCAAGCACCATGCGGGCGATGGAGAGGATGTCGTGGAGGTCGTCGCCCGCCACATTGTAGGTGGCGTTTTCCGCCCCGCGGGTGACGACGGTCCTCAGCGCCGCGCAGAAATCGGCGATCGTGACGAAGGCGCGCGTCTGGCGCCCCTCGCCATGTACCGGAAGCGGCTGGCCGACGGCAGCCATTTCGAGGAAGCGCGGCAGAAGCTTTTCCGTGTTCTGCCGCGTGCCGACGATATTGACCGGGCGCAGCACGCGGATATCGAGATCGAAGGAGCGGCGAAGGCCGGCGATCAGCATTTCGGCGGCGGCCTTGGAGGCGCCGTAGGGATTGTCCGGCAAGAGCGGCGCGCTCTCGCCGATCGGCGCGCCGGTGCCGGCGCCATAGACCTCGGCGGTGCCGACATGGATCATCAGCGGCACGCGGCGGCGGCCCATCGCCTCGACCAGCACCTGCGTGCCGAGCGCATTGGCGACCGTGAAGCGTTCCGGCACGGCGAAGGCGCGCTCGACATGGCTTTCGCCGGCCGCATGGACGACGAGGTCGGCATCCTTCAGCATCTCCGTCACGAGATCGAGATTGCCGACATCGCCCTGCTGGATCGTCACCCGGCCCGTGCGGAAGGCGGCGTCGAGATGCGACATGTCGGCGGCATAGGTGAAGGCGTCGAGCACGCGGATGCGCGCCTGCGGGCAATGCACCAGGAGATCGTCGACGATATGCGAGCCGACAAAGCCCGCGCCGCCGGTCACGACGATGGTGTTGATCCGGCCGAGATCGAGCGAGGCCATGGTTAACTCCGTTCATGCGGAAACGTCACGGGCCGCATGATGCAACCCTGGCCCACAGATCGTCCCGCCTGCGCGCGGGCGCAACGGCGGGGAACGCAGACAAACGGATAAATACGGCGTTAACCTTACGCGGCATGGTTAATGTGCCGGAACGGCACGAGGGGCCTCCTTACGGCCGGTCCCGCCGCAGGACGCAGGCGTGCCGCAACGCTACTCGTCCTCGCGGCGCAGGCGGTATTCGCCGGTCTCCGGGTCCTTGACGAGCGTGCCCGTCGCCCCGGTGCGGCGCTCCTCCTCGCTGCGGCGGCGCTGCTTGCTCAGCCGCTCGGCATCGGTCACGAACTTGCGATAGCCGTACCAGGCGAGCCCGACGACCAGAAGCAGAAAGATGATCTGGGCCATCGCCCCTCCCCTTATCGTTTTGTCGGCGCCTTATCCGGAAAGGCCGAAGCGGCCCCACAGCGCCTTTTCCTCCGCGAGGTCGGCCACCGCCGCCACGCCCGCAGAGCCTATACGCTCCGCCATGTCGCCGGAAAGCCCCCCGACGCCCGGCGTCTTTCGGCCGAAGAGCCCCTTCGGCGCCGAGACGAGTTCCAGCCGCGTCTTCGGCCCGTAGCGCCGCTTCAGTTCCGAGCGCATGTCGGCAAGGCCGTCGACGAGGCCGAGCGCGCGGCCGCGGGTGCCCGTCCAGAACAGGCCGGAGAAGAGGTCCGGGTCCTCGGCAAGCTTTCCGCCCCGCCGCGCCTTCACCATGCCGATGAAGACCTGGTGGATCTCGAGCTGGAGGGATTTCAGGTATTCGATCTCGTTCTCCCGCTCCGGCTGGAACGGATCGAGGATCGCCTTGTTGGTGCCGGCGGTGTAGACGCGGCGCTCGACGCCGATCTTCTTCAGCATTTCCGGAAAGCCGAAGCCGCCCGAGACGACGCCGATCGAGCCGACGATGGAGGTGGGATCGGCAAAAATCTCGTCGCCCGCAAGCGCGATCATGTAGCCGCCGGAGGCCGCGACATCCTCGACGAAGACGAGCACCCGCTTGTCCTTCTCGGCCGCCAGATCGCGGATGCGCTGGAAGATCAGCCGCGACTGCACCGGCGAGCCGCCGGGCGAATTGATGGAGACGGCGACCGCCGGCGCATCCTTGTAGGCGAAGGCCTTGTCCAGCGCCGTGGCGACGCCGGCAAGGTTCAGCGCCGGCCGGAACTGGCTGCCCCCCGCCATGATGGCGCCCTGCAGCCGGACGACCGGAATGACGACCCCTTCCTTGCGGAACTTCCTCGGCACCAGTCTCTTCAAAAATCCGGCCATCGCGCGACCCTGTCTCCTGTTCGGTTGCCCGGCAGATGTATGCACGGCCGGAAAAAACGCAATGCCGCGCCTGAAAAATCAGGTTCTCGGCAGGCGCGGATAGGCGGCAAGGCCGTTGTTGAGGTCGTTGACGAAGGGGGTGAAGTCGTGCTGGCCGGGCTCGTGCATCACGAGCGGCATGCGGAGCGAAAGCTTGCTGCGCGAGCCCTTGATGGCCGTGACGAGGATGCGTAGCGCCACTTCGCCGGCGCGCGCGTGGAGGGCGGTGATCTCGATGCCGCCGAAGCGGCGGCCGCAGGCGGCGATGATCTCCGCGAGGGATTGCGGGCGGGCGATCAGGGAGAGCTGGCCGCCCGGCTTCATGATGGCGCCGGCCGTCTTGATCCAGCGCTCGAAGAGGCCGTGCTCCATGGCGTGGGCTTCCGCCTTCAGCGCATCGGGCGTGCGGCTGTCGACCCGGTCGTTGAAGGGCGGGTTCATAATGACGTGGTCGTAGACGTCGTCGAGAAGGCCGGCCTCGATGCGGGCCTTGCCCGAGAGGGACACATCCGCCTCCAGCACCGAGACGCGGCCCGCAAGGGCGGCGTTCGCGGCGAGCGCCAGCGTCTTTCGGGCGAAGCCGGTCATCAGCGTCGAGCGCTCGACGAGCGTCACCTCCGCCTTTTCGAGGCGCGCGGCGACGGCGAGGCCGGCCGCGCCGGCCCCGGCCCCGAGGTCGGCGACCCGCATCGGCCCCTCGCCCGCGACAAGCGCGGCGAGCAGCATCGCGTCCATGCCCGAGCGATGGCCGATGCCCTTCGGCTGGACGAGGTGGAAGCGGCCGTAGTGGAAGGCGTCGACGGTTTCGCGGACGGTCATGGGCGGGGAGCCTTGGCGAAAAAAGAGTGGGAGGCGGATGAGGGGCACTTGCCCGCATGCATCGTCACGGCCGCAACTCCGCCCCGAGCCCGGCATCCGAGAGGATGCGCCGCGCCTCGTCCTCCCGGTCAGCCTCTACCAGGAAGCGGCGCGGCAGCATGCCGAGGGAACCTTCGAGGATGCTCATGCCCTCATCGGCGATGAGGCAGTGGATGCCCGCCTCCTTCATCAGGCTTTCCGCGAAGGAGAGCAGGACGGCGTCATTGGTGCGGATCAGTTCGATCATTCCGGTCTTTTTCCAGCCTTAATTCCGAGGGCGGGACAATTCGCCTCTTGCCGCAGAAGGCCCCGCTTTCTATTGTCTTTCAACAAAAATGAACAGGAGTCCGGGCATTTGGGCGTCGTGATACCGCTTGAAGAAGGCAAAAACAAACAGGCATCGGTGAAGCCGCTCGTCGACCTTACGAAAGCCGACATGGAGCGGGTGAACCAGCTCATCCTGTCGAAGGCCGGCTCGGACGTGCAGATGATCCCGGAGGTCGCCAACCACCTGATCTCCTCCGGCGGCAAGCGCCTGCGTCCCATGCTGACGCTCGCGGCCGCCTCGATGTTCGGCTATGACGGCGACCACCACATCAAGCTCGCCACCAGCGTCGAGTTCATGCACACGGCGACGCTGCTGCATGACGACGTCGTGGACGAAAGCGACATGCGCCGCGGCAAGTCCACCGCCCGCATGATCTGGGGCAACCAGGCGAGCGTGCTGGTCGGCGACTTCCTGCTCGGCCAGGCCTTCAAGATGATGGTCGAGGTCGGCTCGCTGGAAGCGCTCGACGTGCTCTCCACCGCCGCCACCGTGATCGCGGAAGGCGAGGTGCTGCAGCTTTCCGTCGCCAAAAACATGGAGACGACCGAGGACGACTATCTCGAGGTCATCCGTGCCAAGACGGCCGCGCTCTTCGCCGCCGCCGCCGAAGTCGGCCCGATCATCGCCAATACCAGCCGGGCCGAGCGCAACGCGCTGAAATCCTACGGCATGAATCTCGGCCTTGCCTTCCAGCTCGTCGACGATGCGCTGGACTATGGCGGCAAGGCCGCCGACCTCGGCAAGAATACCGGCGACGACTTCCGCGAAGGCAAGATCACGCTGCCGGTCATCCTGGCCTGGCGCCGCGGCACGGCGGAAGACCGCGCCTTCTGGCGTGATGCCATCGAGGGCGGCAACAGCGACGACGCCAATCTGGAGCGCGCGCTCGGCCTCATCACCCGCTATGGCGGCCTTGCCGACACCATCGCCCGGGCCCAGCACTACGGCATGATCGCCCGCGACGCGCTCGCCCCGCTGCCGGCCTCGCCCTGGAAGGACGCGCTGCTCGAGGTCATCGACTTCTCGATCGCGCGCGTCAGCTGACCCGGTCCGCGAAAACGCGGGCGGCAGGATTTTCTTGCCGCACCGCGCCAAAAAAGCCATTCTCTGCCGTCATGAGTCCGTGACTGATTTGGGCGCCATCGTGGCACGACCTGCCATGCGCGGCTCAGGGGCAAACTCCATACTGCTGGCGAAAGGCATTTTGATGCGGCATTCCCTTCTCCTTCGGCTTCTTTCCGGCGTGGCGATCGCGGCCAGCATCGCGCTCACCGGTCCTCTGGCGGCATTCGCGGAGGACAAGCCCGCAGCAGCGGCCACCGCCGCCGCGGAGGAAACGCCGTTCGACCCGCTCAGCGTCAACACCTTCTCGGGCGCATTCCTCGCCGCCCGTACCGCAGATTTCGACAAGGACTACGAGACCGCCGTCACGCTCTACAAGATCGCGCTGCAGTTCGACCCGACCAATTCGGACGTCAAGCAGCGCCTGATGGTGACGCAGCTGATGAACGGCGACTTCTCCGAGGGCGTGAAGCTCGCCGACATGCTGAAGAACGATCCGGCCGTCGAGCGCATCACCTCGGTCGTGCGCGCCATGGAGGCCATCCGCAAGCGCGAATACAAGTCCGCGGAAAAGATCCTCGCCTACAAGGGCCCGAACGATCTCGACCGCATGATGAACGACCTGCTGCTCGCCTGGGCCAAGTTCGGTGACGGCAAGCCGAAGGAAGCGCTGAAGCTCATCAGCGGCATGCAAGGGCCGGAATGGCTCGCGATCTTCAAGAACTACCATGCCGGGGCGCTCGCGGCTGCCGCCGGCGACAAGGCGACGGCCCGCGCGCGGCTCAACGAAGCGATCCTCGACCGTAACGGGGCGAGCGCGGCGCCCGACACGTTCCTGCGCGCCGTGATGGCGCTGGCGCGCCTGGAAGCGCGCGAGGGCAACAGGCAGAAGGCGCTCGATGCGGTTTCCGTCGGCGACAACTTCATCACCAGCTATGCGCCGCTGAAGGCGCTTCGCCAGAGCATCGAGGCCGGCGACAAGCAGGAGCAGCAGGTGCGCACCGCCGCGCAGGGCGCCGCCGCCGTGCTCTTCTCCATCGGCGGCGCGCTGAACCGCGACGGCGCGGAAGACATCGTCTCGCTCTACCTGCAGGCCGCCCGGGCGCTCGATCCCGACAGCGACGACGTGCTGGTGCTTCTCGGCGGCCTTGCCGAGAACCAGAAGAAGCCGGAAAAGGCGATCGAATATTACCGCGCCGTGCCGGAAAAGTCGCCGATGCGCCGCATTTCCGAGCTGCAGCTCGGCCTCAACCTCAACGATACCGGCAAGGTCGAGGACGCCAAGAAGCACCTGCAGGAGCTGATCGACGCCGATCCCTCCGACCTGCGCTCCTATCTGGCACTCGGCAGCGTGCTTTCAGACGCCAAGGACTACAAGGCGATGGGCGCGCTCTACGACAAGGCGGTCGAGGTCATCGGCCCCGTGCCGCAGCGCACCCACTGGAGCATCTTCTTCCAGCGCGGCATCGCCTATGAGCGCCTGAAGGAATGGGCGAAGGCCGAGCCGAATTTCCGCAAGGCGCTGGAACTCAATCCCGACCAGCCGCAGGTGCTGAACTATCTCGGCTATTCCTGGGTGGACATGAACCTGAACCTCGACGAGGGCCTGGACATGATCCGCAAGGCGGTGAGCCTCAAGCCCGACGACGGTTATATCGTCGATTCGCTCGGCTGGGCCTATTATCGCATGGGCCGCTTCGACGACGCGGTGGCGGAACTGGAACGGGCGGCCGAGCTCAAGGCCGGCGACCCGACCATCAACGATCACCTGGGCGATGCCTATTGGCGCGTCGGCCGCAAGCTGGAAGCCAGCTTCCAGTGGAACCGCGCGCTCGGCCTGAAGCCCGAAGAGGCGGAAATCCCGAAGATCAAGATGAAGGTCGAGAACGGCCTGCCGGACCTGCCGAAGACCACCCCGGCCTCCGCCGAGGCCAAGGACGACAAGCCCGCGCAGAATACCTCGCCGGAAGGCAAGGCGGCAGACCGCAAGTCCTGACGCGATGCCTGCCGAAAGCCTTTCGGGCTTTGCCGTTGTCGAACCGGCGCCAGCCAAGATCAATCTCGCGCTCGCCGTAGTCGGCCGGCGCGAGGACGGTTATCACCTTCTCGACAGCCTCGTGACCTTCACCGCCTTCGGCGACCGCATCGGCCTGTCGCCGGCGGCCGAAGACGGCTTCACGCTTTCCGGCCGCTTTTCCGGCGCCCTTGCGGCGGAGGGCGACAATCTCGTCACGCGCGCCCGGGACCGCCTGCGCGCCGCGCTCGCCCGGCATGGCAAGGCCGCCCCGCCCGTCCATATCCATCTCGAAAAGAACCTGCCTGTCGCCTCCGGCATCGGCGGCGGCTCGGCGGATGCGGCGGCGACGCTACGCGGCCTCGAGGCGCTCTGGCGGGCCCGCCTGCCGGACGGAGAGCGCGAGGCGCTTGCGGTCGGGCTCGGCGCGGACGTGCCGATGTGTCTTGCCGGCCGCCCGCTGATCGCCCGCGGCATCGGCGAGGACATCACGCCCGTCGCCCTGCCGGCGCTGCCGATGGTGCTGGTCAATCCGCTGGTCGGCGTTTCCACGCCCGCGGTCTTCAAGGCGCTCGCCTCCCGGCACAATCCGCCGCTCATCCTGAACGATGCGCCTGCCGACTGGCTCGATGCCATCGGCGGCTTGCGCAACGACCTGGAGCCCCCTGCCCGCGCGCTCTGCCCGGAGATCTCCATGATCACGGAAAGCCTTGCCGCGACGGATGCGCGCGTGGTGCGCATGTCCGGTTCCGGCGCCACCTGCTTCGCGCTATATACGAGCGAGGCGGCGGCGGAAGCGGCGGCGGCGATGCTGGCGCAGCGCCATCCCCGCTGGTTCGTCACCGCCACCCGGACAATCGGAGGCAGCGATGGCGAAGCTTGACGAAACGAGACCCTTCATTCCCGTCGGCATCGCCGTGCTCACCGTCTCCGATACGCGAACGCCCGAGACCGACCGCTCCGGCGATACGCTCGCCGCGCGCATCGCCGATGCCGGCCACCGCCTCGTCGCCCGCGCCATCGAGCCCGACGATGTGGGCGCGATCCGCGCCCGCGTGGAGGCATGGACGCGCGACAAAACCATCGACGTGGTCATCACCACCGGCGGCACGGGCTTTACCGGCCGCGACGTGACGCCCGAGGCGCTGGAGCCGATCTTCGAAAAGCGCATGGACGGCTTTTCCGAGGTCTTCCATCGCATCTCCTATGACAAGATCGGCACCTCGACGATCCAGTCGCGAGCGACCGGCGGCGTCCTCAACGCCACCTTCGTCTTCGTGTTGCCGGGCTCGCCCGGCGCCTGCAGGGATGCCTGGGACGGCATCCTCAAGGCGCAGCTCGACTATCGCCACATGCCCTGCAATTTCGTGGAAATCATGCCGCGCCTCGACGAACATCTGAAACGCTCGTCCGGCTGATCGCACTCTCTAATTCTGTGTTTTAACGCGCATCGCCTTCACCGCCCAGGCCGGCACGATCTCGGCGACGAGCTCGCGCACCGCCCGGCCGTTCGCGATGTCCGCCAGCGCCATGCCCGGGCGCAGGCCCGCCGCCGCCGTGCGCTTGCTGACGAGATAGCCCTGTTCGAGCAGCGACCTGCGGCCGAGCCGCTTGAGGAAGCGCCGGCGATGGTTGCGGGAAGCGGCGAAACGCGCGGGCCGCGGATCGATCGCGACATGGTCGGTGACAGCGTCCACCCAACCCGCCAGCGGCCGGGCGCCGGGCTCCAGCAGCAGCAGCCAGTCGCCGCGCGCCGACTGCACCACGTCCTTCAGGTCCCACTCCGTCAGAAACCGGCAGCCGGCAGCGTCCGCCACCCGTGCCGAACCATCGGTCGAGCCGCGGTCGAGCACGATCACGTCGCGCACAACGCCCTCGACGGCGCCCGCCACGAGCGCCGAAAGCGTCTGCGCCAGTTCCGCCTCGTCGTTGCGGCATTCCATGATGATCGTCAGCATTCCTTCCCATACCGCATCGCAGCATCGATTGCCACCGTCCGGTCGCCCGGCCGGGTGGCGCGGAAATTTGTTCTTGCAATGTTCTCATTTCAGCGATAGGAATATAGTCATTGAATCGGGGCGAGACGGCCCCGCCCGGAGACAGCCATGAACGATCTTGTGAGCCTCAGGCAGGGCGCATTGGCGCCCGGCCACACGAAGGACGTTGCCGATGCGCTGATGGCGCAGACGGGGATGCGGATCGACGGCGACCGGCGGCGCGGCCGCGCCGCGGGCCTCAATTTCACCGGCCGTTTCGAGCCGGTGACGCGCGAGACCTTCGACGACGGCTGGCAGACGCTGGAGGAGCTTCCCCCCTTCCGCACGGAAGTGCAGGTGGAGAAGCCTCGCACCATCATCACCCGCAACGAATCGCCGGACATTCCCTTCGACCGCTCGATCAACCCCTATCGCGGCTGCGAGCATGGCTGCATCTATTGCTTCGCCCGGCCGACCCATGCCTTCATGGGCCTTTCCGCCGGCCTCGATTTCGAGGCGAAGCTCTTTGCCAAGCCGGATGCGCCGAAGCTGCTGGAGCGGGAGCTTTCCAGACCCGGCTACAAGCCGCGCGTCATCGCCATCGGCACCAATACGGACCCCTACCAGCCGATCGAGAAGGAATGGCGCATCATGCGGCAGATCCTCGACGTGCTGGACAAGGCGAACCATCCGGTCTCCATCGTCACCAAGTCGGCGCTGGTCATGCGCGACATCGACATCCTCTCGCGCATGGCGGCGCGCGGGCTCGCCTGGGTGGGCATGTCCGTCACCACGCTCGACCGCAAGCTCGCCCGCACCATGGAGCCGCGCGCCGCGACCCCGCCGCGCCGGCTGGAGGCGATCCGCGCGCTGTCGGAGGCCGGCATCCCGACGGCGATCATGATGGCGCCGATCATCCCCGGCCTCAACGACCACGAGATCGAGCGGGTGCTCGATTCGGGCAAGGCGGCGGGCGCGCTGGAAGCGAGCTACGTGCTGCTCCGCCTGCCGCTGGAGGTGAGCCCGCTCTTCCGCGATTGGCTGCTGCGCAACTATCCGGACCGCTACCGCCATGTCATGTCGCTGGTGCGCTCCATGCGCGGCGGCAAGGATTACGACGCCGAGTTCGGCAAGCGCATGAAGGGCGCAGGCCCCTATGCCTGGCAGATCGCCCGCCGCTTCGAAATGGCCTCCAAGCGGCTGGAGCTGACCCGCACCCGCCGCAACCTTGCCCTCGACCAGTTCGTCCCGCCCTCGGGCAGCGGCGTACAGCTTTCGCTTCTGTAAATCCGCATAGCCGGCAAGGGATGTGCCACCATGCATCCCTCTTCGGCAAGCTTATCGCTGTGGAATCGAATCTCGCCATTCTTCCTTCTCCCCTCGGGGAGAAGATGGTCCGAAGGGCCGGGTGAGGGAGCCTAGACAGCGAACGGCATTGAACATGCCCTCCGGCCCGATAGCAGGCCGGCTTCGGCAGAACCTCTTTCCGGCCGCGCCATCCCCTGGGCGCCCGGACGCTCCTCCGGCCGTCGCATCCGCCGGAGGACTTGCAGGGAATCGGACGGATGTGCATGGTCTCCGCCATGGCCAAGAGCATATCCTCCGATTCCCGCCTGCTTTTCGACATGCCCGAAGGACCCGATTTTTCAATGGAGATCGCGGCCCGCAAGCGAGGCCTGTGGCCGGTCGCCGGGACGGACGAGGCCGGGCGCGGGCCGCTCGCCGGCCCCGTCGTCGCCGCCGCCGTGGTGCTCGACCCGGACAATATCCCGCCTGGCCTCCATGATTCCAAGCAGCTGAGCGCGGCGCGGCGCGAGGCGCTTTTCGCGCTCATCATGCAGAGCGCCTTCGTCTCGGTCGCCTCCAGTTCTTCGCGCCGCATCGACGTCATCGATATCCGCAAGGCCAGCCTCGACGCCATGCGCCGGGCGGTGGCAGGCCTCGAGGTGGCCCCGAAGCTGGTCCTGACAGACGGCCGCGACGTACCGCCGGGGCTTGCCTGCGAAGGCCGCGCCGTCGTCAAGGGCGATGCCCTCTCCGTCTCCATCGCCGCCGCCTCCATCGTCGCAAAGGTCATGCGCGACCGCATGATGGCCCGCGCCGAAGCCACCTTCCCCGGCTACGGCTTCGCCATCCACGCCGGCTACGCAACGGAAGTCCACCGCAAGGCCATCGCCTCCATAGGGCCATGCCGCCTCCACCGCATGAGCTTCCGGCCGCTGAAGCAGGACTGATCGGCGCTCCTCTCCCCTGACAGCCTACCAGAGACGCCGCGGGCGAAAAATCCGTTCGAACTCTCTTCCCGCATGGTCGTTGCAAATCAGATAAGTGTATGCTTATCTGATTGCCATGATCGAGAACGAGATATTCAAAGCCCTGGCCGATCCCACGCGGCGCGCCATCTTCGAGAAGCTCGCGGATGGCGCGATGAATGCGAGCGCGCTGCGCGACGGCATGGATATCAGCCAGCCGGCCATGTCGCAGCATCTCGCCGTGCTGCGGAGCGCCGGGCTGGTGCGGGAGGAGCGGCAGGGGCGCTTCGTCAATTACGAGGTCGATCCGGACGGGCTCGCGCTCATTGCCGGCTGGCTTGCCAGATACCGCAGCTACTGGCCGGCGCGGATCGACGCCCTGAAGGATTTGCTGAAGGACATGGACCAATGAGCGACAGGATATCCGACCGGCCGCCCGCCGGCCTCGATCTCGAATACGAGCTCGACGCGCCGGCCGACAAGGTATGGCGGGCGATCAGCATTCCCGCCTTTCGTGAGCGGTGGCTGCCGGCGGACCGGCTTGCCGATGCCGCGCCGGTCTCGACGATCCCCGGCGAGGAGATCCGTTACAGGATCCGCGACGATGAACCACCCTATCTCGAAAGCGTCGTGGCATTCCAGCTCAGCCCCAACGAGGCGGGCGGCACGACGCTTCGCATCGTCCATCGCCTCGACGAAGCCCGGCTCGCCCAGCCCATGCCCGGGGCCGTGAACGACAACGGCTGCACGCAGATGCGCGCGGCCTGACACCCCCACCCCTCATCAACGGACAGGAGTTCGCCTATGCGCGACATGATGCAGCTCGTCCCTATGGTCGTCGAGCAATCCAGCCGGGGCGAGCGCTCCTTCGATATCTATTCCCGCCTGCTGCGCGAGCGGATCATCTTCCTCAATGGCGAGGTGAACGACACGGTATCGGCGCTCGTCTGCGCGCAACTTCTGTTCCTGGAGGCTGAGAACCCGAAGAAGCCGATCCAGCTCTATGTCAACTCGCCCGGCGGCGTCGTGACGAGCGGCTTTGCGATGTACGACACGATGCGCTTCATCCGCGCGCCCGTGCACACGCTCTGCATGGGCACTGCGCGCTCGATGGGCTCGTTCCTGCTGATGGCGGGCGAACGCGGCCATCGGGCGGCCCTGCCCAATGCCAGCATCCTCATCCACCAGCCGCTCGGCGGCTTCCAGGGCCAGGCATCGGACATGCTCATCCATGCCGAGGAGATCCTGAAGACCAAGCGGCGCCTGACGCGGCTCTATGCGGAGCATTGCGGGCGGAGCTACGAGGAATTCGAGCAGGCGATGGATCGCGACCGCTTCATGACGGCCGAGGAAGCGCTGGAATGGGGCCTGATCGACCATATCCTCAGCGAGCGGGATGGCGGCGCGGTATACTTGCCGGAAGGCTGACACGCGCAGGAAACGAAAAAGGCCGGATCGCTCCGGCCTTTCCAATCTTCATGCGTGAGAGCACCTCAGTTGAGGCGGGCCTTCACTTCCTTGACGGCGTTGTCGAAGAGCGCCTTGCCGGTGGCCGCGTCCGCCTTGGCGGTGATGACCTTCTCGGCGGCGGCGACGGCGAGGTCGACGGCGGCGGCGCGCACGGCATTGATCGCGTCTGCTTCGGCCTGCTTGATCTTCTGCTCGGAGAGGGCTGTGCGGCGGGCGACGTATTCCTCGGTCTTCTGCTTGGCTTCGGCGGTCAGCGCGCTCGCCTCGCGTTCAGCGGCGGCGACGATGCTCGCGGCTTCCGCCTCGGCATCCTTGCGCTTGCGCTGGTACTCGGCGAGCAGGTGCTGGGCTTCCTCGCGAAGACGCTTGGCTTCCGCCAGCTCGTTCTGGATCTTCTCGGCGCGGGCGTCGAGACCCTTGGCCATCATGCCCGGAACCTTGAGGTAGGCGATGAGGGCGAGGAACAGGATGAGGCCGACAAAGGCGTAGAATGTTGCGTCGAAATGCATCGAAACCTCCCTTACTCGCCTGCTACCGACTTCACGGCGGAAGCGATCTCGGCCTTGGTGGCCTTGGTGCCGATCAGCTGTTCGACGACGGCCGCCGTGGTTTCCTCGGCGATGGAGCCGACATCGGCAAGCGCCTTGGCCTTGATCTCGGCGATGCGGTTCTCGGCACCGGCGATCTTGTCCTGCAGCGAGGCTTCGATCCTGGCGCGCTCGGCATCGGCCTTGGCCTTGGCTTCGTCGCGGGCGGTCGAGGCGATGGCGTTGCCCTTGGCGCGGGCGCTCGCGAGGTCCTGCTCGTAGGACGCGATCGCGGCATCCGCTTCCGCCTTCAGGCGGGCGGCTTCGTCGAGATCCTGCGCGATACGGTCGTGACGCGTCTCGAGGATGCCGCCGATGCGCGGAATGACGACCTTCGACATGAGAAGGTAGAAAAGACCGAAGGTGATCGCCAGCCACAGGAGCTGCGATGCGAATGTGGTCTGGTCGAAAGGCGGGAAGACGCCGGTGGCGTGCTCTTCACCATGTGCGACACCCGTTTCGGTGTGCACTTCGCCTGCCGGCTGGGCCTCATGCGTGGTAACGGCAGGAGTCTCGGCCTGGGCGATTTCGAAAGGGGTGGACTCGGCCGACGCCGGGGTCACGGACATGCTCACCTCCAGGGGGCACTCTCAATCATGTACTCAAGCGTACGGTGGACCACGGCCCAAGGGGCCATGGTCCGATCCTCTGCCGATATCAGACGGCGAAGAGGAGGAGGAGAGCGATGAGCAGCGAGAAGATGCCCAGAGCTTCCGTAACGGCGAAGCCGAATACGAGACGGCCGAACTGGCTGTCAGCAGCAGACGGGTTGCGCAGAGCGCCGGAGAGGTAGTTGCCGAAGATGTTGCCGAGGCCGAGAGCCGTGCCGGCAAGACCGAACGTGGCAAGACCTGCGCCGATGAACTTTGCTGCTTCCGCTTCCATGTTGAACTCCTTGAATGGGTTGTTGCGGCTTATGAGCGACGCCCGAGGGCGCCGACGACTGTTTCCTTAGTGACCACCCGGATGCACAGCATCGTTGAGGTACATGCATGTCAGAACTGCGAAGACATAGGCCTGCAGGAACGACACGAGGAATTCGAGACCGGTCAGGGCGACGGTCATGAGAAGGGGCAGGACGGCGCCTGCGACACCCACGGCGCCGAGCGCGCTCAGCGAGGTGACGAAGCCGGCGAAGACCTTCAGCGTGATGTGACCCGCCAGCATGTTGGCGAAGAGACGGATCGAGAGGCTGATCGGACGCGAGAGGAACGAGATGACCTCGATCGAGACGACCAGCGGAAGAAGCGCGCCGGGCACGCCGGAGGGCACGAAGAGCTTGAGGAAGCCGAAACCGTGCTTGTAGAAACCGTAGACGATGACCGTGCCGATGACGAGGATCGCCAGGGCGAAGGTGACGATGATCTGGCTGGTGACCGTGAAGAAGTAGGGCATCATGCCGATGAGGTTCGCGGTCAGCACGAACATGAAGAGCGAGAAGACGAACGGGAAGAACTTCATCCCGTGGCTGCCCGCCCCTTCCCTCAGCATCGAGGCGATGAACTCGTAGGACATTTCCGAGACCGACTGCATGCGGCTCGGAACGAGGCCGCGCTGGCCCGTGGTGAAGTAGAGGAAGCCCGCGGCGGCCGCGACGGTGGCGACCATGAACAGCGAGGAATTGGTGAACGAGAAATCGATGCCGCCGATTTCGATCGGAACAATCTTGTTGACCAGGAACTGATGGGTCGGATCGTTGGACACCGCTTATCTCTCTCGCTTGCCCGCCTTGCGGCGGAAATCACCCACTATCGGGACCACGCCGTCAGGCGCCGTCCTTCGTCTCGGTTTCGTCCCGCCTGCCGCCGGCCTTGCCGGGCTCGCGCCCCGCCAGCCTGTCGACCGGGTGGGGCGATGCCACCATGCCAGCCGCGCGCATGACGTTCAGAACGCCGGCACCGAAGCCAAGAAGCAGGAAAACGATCATCCCCCAAGGCCCTGTACCCGCAAAATGGTCCAAAAGATAGCCCAGAAGCGCCCCGACGATGATGGCAGCGACGAACTCGCTCGAGAGCTTCATGGCGACCGCGTAGCCCGTACGGCTCTCGGCTGCCCTCGCCTCGGCGGCTGCGTCCGCCCCGTCTGTCTTGCGCCGCTCCGCGAGTTCCGCGTCGAGGCGTTTCAGCCGGTCTTCCAGACTTTCCTTTTGCTGATCGGTCATGGCGCCCTCCTCGTCTTTCCCCGCCGGTGCGTTCGCCCCATTGCGGACATATTAAAGGCTAGGCTGCAAGCCATATCCGACCCCTTTTGAAGTCGGGCGCAACATAGTTTTAGGTGCCGGTATAGTCAAGGCATGGCGAAGCTTTGCGCGGCACCAAAAATATCCAGCACTATCAATGCCTTAACGAGATTTCCACGAAGGCTGCGACTCTCTGTGCCGGGAATCGTCCGCAGTGTGGCACGGACTCACCACACCCGCCGGACCTGCCGGCAAGGCCCTCAGCTCCAGCCGCCGCCATAGGTGCGGTAGAAGATATGCTTGCCGATCTTGGCCACGCGCTTCATGGTCCGGCCCCAGGGCGGGCTCACATAGGTCGCATGATAGTGGGTGGCGGAGCCCACGTCGTCGAGCCAGATCTTGCCGGCAGTGACGGCCATGGCGATTTCCTTCGCCGTCTTCCAGCTCCAGGGCGAGAGGATCAGGTCGGGAATGCGGTCGCAGGCGAAGGAGAACTGGCAGCGGCCGCGCCAGTTTTCGTTCTGGTAGACGACGCCGCAGATGGTTTTCGGATAGGCGGGATTGCGCACGCGGTTGAGGATGACCTGCGCGACGGCGGCCTGCCCCCTCACCTCCTCGCCGCGCGCCTCGAAATAGATGCCTTCGGCGAGGCATTTCTGTTCCTTGGCGCTGAAGACCTCCGCCGGAAGGGCCGTGGCGGCCCAGGCGTGATCGTCGGGCGAGATATCGGGAATGAAGCGGCCGAGCTCCTGCTTGGGCTTCAGGATCGAATCGAAGGGCGATTCCCGCGCATAGTCCGGCCCGACGGGAGCGTAGGCGGTGGCGAGCACGTCGGCCTTGTCGTTGGTGACGAGGCTTGCCAGCATGGGCGAGACGCCCGGATCCTTGTGAGCGGCCTTCTTCTTGTAGAAGGCGGTAGCGATGGCGATCTCCTTACCCTTGATCTCGGGCTTGGCGAAGGCCATGCGCTCCTGCGTATCGAAGACCGGCGAGAGCAGCGAGCTGGTGCGTTCGAGGATCGAGCCGGCGGCAAAGCCCTTCGGCGGCAGGACGGGCAGGACGGCGATGATGCGGCCCTTCTTGTCGCGGCGGTTGACGCGCTCCTCGTCGGGGATCTCGCCCCTGCCCTTGTCTTCGCTGAGCACCGCCGCCTTGACGCCGCCCGGCAGGTCCACCCCGGCCCCGCTCTCGATGCCGCCGGTGGTCATGGCGTCGGCGAAGTCGATCTCGATCTCGTGCACGGAGCCGGCGGGCGAGCGCGTCAGCACCATGGTCTGGTTGCCGCCCTTGCGATTGAGGCCGGCAAGATAGGTGACAAGGTCGGTCCTGGCCGATTCGGTGGGAAGGACGGCGGCAAGGCCGAGTCCGAGCGCCAGAGGAACTTTCCATTCCCGCTTCAGATACGCAAAGAAGCGGCCTGCCCTGGCATGACGAATGCTACGCTTACGCAACTGTCTACTCCGCACGCATGTGCAGGCCCCCGCGCCGACGGCCCGCCGGCGTGTTCTCCTGCCCGGAATGTTCGATAGGAGCCTGCCGCGCCGAGGCACGGGCCGAAAGCGGCTCGTTGTCAGGGTAAAATGAAGCATTAACCTTGATGGTTGGTTAATGCTGATGAACCGGATGGGGGAGGCAGGCGCCTCCCCTTCACGTTTTCGTCAGGCCGAGGAGGCCGCGGACGCGCCTAGATGACGACATGCGAGCCCAGCTCCACCACGCGGTTGGTCGGCAGGCGGAAGTAGTCCGAGGGGTCGGTGGCGAGGTTGGCAAGCGCGATGAACAGGCGGTCCTGCCACATGGGCATGCCCGACTGCGCATCGGGCACCAGCTTGCGGCGGCCGAGATAGAAGGAGGTCGACATGATGTCGAACTTGTGCCCGGCCTTGCGCATCAGCCCGAGCGCCTGCGAGACGTTCTGCGTCTCCATGAAGCCGAAGCGCATTTCGATGCGCGAGAAACGGTCGGAAATGCGCTCCACCGAGAAGCGCTCGGCAGGCACGACGCGCGGCGTGTTGGCGGTCTTGACCGTCAGGATGAAGTTCTGCTCGTGCAGGACGTGGTTGTGCTTGATGTTGTGCAGCAGCGCGGCGGGCGCAAAATCCGGGTCGCTCGTCAGGAAGATCGCCGTGCCGGCGACCTGCACCGGCGCATGGGCGCTCTGCTTTTCCACCGACTTGACGAAGGCCGGCAGCGGCACCTCGATACGACGGGTCTTGTCGCGCAGGATGCGCGTGCCGCGCGTCCAGGTCCACATCAGGAGGACGACGGCGGCGGCGATGGTGACCGGCACATAGCCGCCGTCATGCACCTTGAGGAGGTTCGCGCCGAGGAAGGTGAGTTCCAGGAGGAGGAGCGGCGCCAGCGCGCCGGCGGCGGCAAGCGGCTTCCAGCGCCAGCGGGCGCGCAGGAATTCGAAGGCCATGACGGTCGTCACCACCATCGCGCCGGTGACGGAGATGCCGTAGGCCGTCGCCAGCTTCTCGGACGAGCCGAAGATGAAGACGAGCAGCATCACGCCGAAGAGCAGCACCGTGTTGACGCCCGGCAGGTAGATCTGGCCGGTCTGGGTTTCGGACGTGTGGAAGATTTCCATGCGCGGCAGGAAGCCGAGATGGATCGCCTGGCGGGTCAGCGAGAAGGCGCCGGTGATGACCGCCTGGCTGGCGATGATGGTGGCGGCCGTCGCGAGGATGACGACCGGCAGCAGCGCCCAGTTCGGGAACATCAGGAAGAACGGGTTCTCGAAGGCTTCCGGATGGGCGAGGATCAGCGCGCCCTGGCCGAGATAGTTCAGCGTCAGTGCCGGGAAGACGAGGCAGAACCAGGCCCACTGGATCGGCCGGCGGCCGAAATGGCCGAGGTCGGCGTAAAGCGCCTCGGCGCCGGTGACCGTCAGGAAGACGGCGCCGAGCACGACGAGGCCGACATAGCCCTCGTTCATCGTGAAGACCACGGCGTAATAGGGATTGAAGGCCGCGAGGATGCCGAGGTCGTCGGTGATGTGGCGGATGCCGCCGAGGCCCATGACGATGAACCAGATGGCGGTGATCGGGCCGAAGAACTTCGACACGGCCGCCGTGCCGAGCGACTGCACGGCAAAGAGCATGACGAGGATGACGACAGAGATCGGCACGACATAGTCCCCGAGCGTCGGCGTCACCAGCTTCAGGCCCTCGACAGCGGAAAGGACCGACAGGGCGGGCGTGATCATGGCGTCGCCGATGAAGAGCGCCGCGCCCACCGCCCCCATGAAGAACAGCACCGTGGCGCGCCGGCCGGCGGTCTTCATGAGGAGGGCGAGCAGCGAAAGCGTGCCGCCCTCGCCGTGGTTGTCGGCGCGCAGCAGGAAGAGCACGTATTTGAGCGTGACGATGATCGTCAGCGTCCAGATGATCAGCGAGATGAGGCCGATCACCTCGGCGCGCGTGATGCCGTCCTGCGCGACGGGGCGCAGCGCCTCGCGGAAGGCGTAGAGCGGGCTCGTGCCGATGTCGCCATAGACGACGCCGATGGAGCCGAGGGAGAGGAGAAACAGCGTGCGCGCCCTGCTCTGGGCCTGCGGTGCGCTACCGGGATGATGTTGCATGGGGCGATCGGGCTCTTAGAGCCAGCCTTTCCAGCGGAAGAAGAAGAACGGGAGGATTGCCGACAGGACCATCGCGACCAGCGTCAGCGGATAGGCGGAGGGAAGATGCAGTTCGGGCATGAACTCGAAGTTCATGCCGTAGATCGAGGCGATCAGGGTCGGCGGAAGAAGTACGACGGAGGCGATCGAGAAGATCTTGATGATGGCGTTCTGCTCGAGATTGATGAGGCCGAGCGAGGCATCGAGCAGGAAGGTGATGTTGCCCGCCACGAAGCCCGCATGCTCGGATAGCGACTGCACGTCCCGTGTGACGGTGCGGCAGAGTTCGAGGCTCTCGCGATCCGACTGCAGGGCCGGCAGCGCATGCAGGAAGGTCAGCACGCGCGACAGCGACATCAGGCTGTCCCGCGTCTTGGCAACGAGGCGGTGCAAGGCCGAGACCTGCACGACGCGGTCTTCCAGATAGCGCGGCGGGCGGCGGTTGAGGTGCCGCTGGTCGCCGAACACCTCGATGGACAGCCTGTCGGCGCGCGAGACGGCGATTTCGAGGATTTCCGCGGTGCGGTCGACGACGGTTTCCAATAGGCGCGTGACCATCACGGTCGGCGAGGAACAGCCGCCCGGAATGCGGTGCATGCCGCTCTTGAAGAGCGCGAAGGAGCGCGGCTCGGCATAGCGCACGGTCAGCAGCCTGCCGGCCGTCAGGATGAAGGCGACGTCGGTCAGCTGCGGTAGATCACTCTCCGCCTTCACCATCAGCGAGGCCGTCATGTAGGCGGCGTTGCCGTCCGTGTAGAGGCGGCTCGAGGGCTCGATGTCCTTGAGTTCGTCGCGGGTCGGCACCTCGATGGAAAGAACGCGCTCGATCAGCGCTTCCTCCTCGCGGGTCGGCTCTACCATGTCGACCCAGACGGCGCCGGCAAGGGCTTCGGCGGCCGCAGAATCTGTTTCTGCCGGCAGGGGGCGTGCCTCGCCGTTGGAACGGAAAACCGTGATCACCGGCGAATGGCTCCGGAACGGACCATCGCTCACACTCCTGGTTGGACGCCGCCGTTCAGCGGCCGGCCGCGCATATTGCTCGGCGCCGCACAAAAATCAAGCTTTCGCCACGAACGCGCCGAAAGCGTAAAGGTTCGCCTATTCGAAGACGATGGACGGCGCGCCGCGGGTGCCCTTGCCCTTCAGGGCTTCCAGCTCCTGCCAGACGCGGGTCGCGATCTCGCGGTAGATCTTCGCGGCCGCGCCATCCGGGTTGGAGACGACGACGGGCGTGCCGGCATCGGACGTTTCGCGGATGTCCATGGTCAGCGGCACCTCGCCGAGGAACGGAACGCCGATGCGCTCGGCCTCCTTGCGCGCGCCGCCATGGCCGAAGATATCGTAGCGGTTGCCGGTGTCGGGAGCGATGAAATAGCTCATGTTCTCGACGATGCCGAGCACCGGCACCTCGACCTTGCTGAACATGTTGAGGCCCTTGCGCGCGTCGATGAGGGCGAGGTCCTGCGGCGTGGAGACGATGACGGCGCCGGCGAGCGGCACCTGCTGGGCCATGGTGAGCTGGGCGTCGCCCGTGCCGGGCGGCATGTCGACGACCAGCACGTCGAGATCGCCCCAGGCGACCTCGCGCAGCATCTGCATCAGCGCCGACTGGATCATCGGCCCGCGCCAGATCATCGCCACCTCCTCGTCGACGAGGAAGCCCATGGACATGACCTTGATGCCGTAGTTCTCCATGGGCTTGATGATGCGGCCCTCGATCTGCTGCGGGCGGCCCGAGATTTTCAGGAGCCGCGGCATGGAGGGGCCGTAGATGTCGGCATCGAGGATGCCCACGCGAAGGCCGTTGGCCTTCAGCGCCAGCGCGAGGTTGACCGAGGTGGTCGACTTGCCGACGCCGCCCTTGCCGGACGCGACGGCGATGATGGCGCCGACGCCGGGGATGCCGGCCTTCGCGCGCTGCGGCGGCTGGCCGGGCGCCGCATGGCTGTGGCCGGCATGGCCGTGAGCGGGCGGCGGCGGGGTCGGCGCGCGGGCGGCGGCCGGGCCGGAGGCGGCGCGCTTGTCGGCCGTCAGCGCCACCATGGCGGCCTTGATGCCGGGGATTTCCTTGACGACGCGCTCGGCCGCGGCGCGCAGCGGATCGAGTTCGCGGGCACGCTCGGCCGGAACGGTGATGGAGAAATAGGCCTTGCCGTCGGAGATGAACACGTCCGAGACGAGGCCGAGGTCGACGATGTTGCCGTCCATGTCCGGGCCGCGCACCGTGCGCAGCCGTTCCAGCACCTGTTCCTTGCTTACATCCGTCATGAAATCCTCGATGAATACCCTCGCGGCATCGCCGCAGCCTTTACCCACAGATAGTGCACGCGAAGGCCGCCGCCAAACGAATTTGCCGGCGACGCGCACTTATGGCTTTGCGGCAGGTTGCCTCAGGCGATCAGCCCGCGGCGGATGGCCTTGACCACGGCCTGGGTACGGTTGACCGCTTCCAGCTTGCGTGTGACCTGGTTGAGGTAATGGTTCACCGTGTGCTCGGACAGGCCGAGGATTTCGGCGATCTCCAGGCTCGTCTTGCCCGCCGCCGTCCAGCTCAAGCACTGGATCTCGCGATCGGTCAACATGACCTGGCCCGACTTCCAGGCCGAGCCGATCTCGGCCAGCCGGTTGAAGAGGTGCACGGAGATCATCTGCAGCATCAGCCGTTCGTCGCGGCCGAGCGTCGCGCTCTCGCCGCCCCAGACGACCGCACCGCGGTTGCCGAGCGCGTCATGCACCGGGAAGAAATGGCCCACCAGCATGCCGTGGCCGGTCATCATATCGAGCAATTCGCTGAAATCGGCCTGTTCGGAGGATTCGCCGATCCATTCGCGCATGTCGTATGAGAAGGGAACGGTGGTCAGTCGCAGCTTACGGATGCCGGCGCTCTGGCGGACCATGCGCATGGCGTCGTACTTGGCGAGAACCTCCTGCGGCCAATTGCTGACGATGGAATAGGCCGAGAGCTTTTCCGCCTCGAAACCCGGCAGCGTGAAGACGATGAAATACCTGAGGCCGTATTCCTCGCACTTGCGGCGCATGTAGCGCACAATGTCGAACTGCGTCTCGAGAGCTGCGATCTCGGCGCCTTCGTCCTGCACCTGCTTCTCACCGTTTCTGGTCTCGTCATCCGTCATGGTGCCCCGCAAAGAATAGTCCTCCCCTTGGGCAGTTGGAACGGGACCGCACGCTTTCCAGAAAGTCACAAGGTTTTTTATGCATCAGTTCAAAAGCCCGGCGCGGATCGCCTTGGCGACCGCCTGAACCCGGTTGACCGCGTCGAGCTTGCGCGTCGCGCGGTTCAGGTAATGATTGACAGTATACTCCGACAGGCCAAGGATTTCCGACATTTCCACGCTGGTCTTGCCCGCGGATGCCCAGGACAGGCATTCGATCTCCCGGCGCGACAACGACACGCTCGGGCCGTGGCCGGAGCGACGCTCGACGACTTCCGTGAATATCTGGTTCGCCAGCGCGTTGAGTTCGGCCATCTCGCGCGGCTGCAGAAGCTCGCGCGTGCCGCCGAAGGCGAGCGCGCCGCGCAGGCCCGCCGAATTGTGCGCCGGGAAATAGGCCCCGCGCGGCAGGCCGTGCCGCTCGAAGAGGTCGGCGGCGATGGCGGCCTTGCCGTCGATGCGCCGGCGGTTGGTGCCGTCGGCGTCATAGACGAAGGGATTGGTGCTCTGTCGCAGGCGCTCGACGACCGGACTGCCGAAGATCAGGCCGGCATGGTCGTAGGTCTTCAGCATCTCGTCCGGCCAGGACGTCAGGAGAACGTTGGAGGAGAAATCCGTCGAGGTTTCGGAGGGAACGGTGATCAGGAGATAGCCGCGGAACCTGAAGTGCCGGGCGATGCCCTCCAGCCTTTCGGCGACGTCCTCCTCCACGGCCAGGGCCGACAGGCTCGTACCCCATCGGTTCTGGAACTGTGCAGATGTCGTGTGGAATCGATCCGCCATATCCCTTTTCCTTCAGCAACGCATGCGCCTGCACGGCAGAGCAGCTCTATCCGCACAATGCACCTGCTTGCCTCAGGAACCCCCGTATCCCAATGCAAGTATATTAGAGAACCGCGCCTCAAGTCCGCGGCAGGCGACGCGGCTCAACAAGCCGGTCACCTGGAAAGCTAATGGCGGCCCCAATCCACGTCCAGCGCGATTTTCTAATTTACCGTAAAATGGGACGGCAAAACAACCTTACAATAGGCCACACGCTGCGTTAATCCACCTACCGTTGCGGACCGAGCCTTGCGGCGAGTTCCTCCATGATCGCGCGCGCCGCGCGACGCACCGACGGCGCCCATGCTTCGAGCTGCTCCGGCCCGACCCTGTAGGCAGGCCCCGTGACGGAAACGCCGGCCACCAGCCCGCGTGTGCCGTCGACGACAGGGGCGGCGACGCAGCGGATTCCCGGTTCGTGCTCCTCCCGGTCGAAGGCGATGCCGCCTTCACGGATCCGCGAAAGCTCGGCCAGAAACGCGGCACGGTCCGTGATGGTCTGCGGCGTGAAGCTGTGGAAATCCATGCCTTCCAGGATAGCATCGAGCGCGGCGGCGTCGAGCATCGAAAGCGCGGCCTTACCGACACCGGTGCAATAGGCGGGCGACGCATTGCCGATCTGGGAATTCATGCGGACGGCCTGCCGGCTTTCGACCTTGTCGAGATAGATGATCTCGCGCCCGCGCAGCACGCCGAGATGCACCGTCTCGCCCGTCTCCCCGTGCAGCGCCTCGAGGAAGGGCGCGGCGACGGCGCGGAACTCGTTGCGCGCCCAGGAGGCCGAGGCGAGCTTCAGCAGGCGAAGGCCCGGCACATAGGCATGGTCGGACCGCAGTTCCAGCAGCCCTTCCTGCACCAGATGGGAAAGCTGGCGATGCAGCGTACCGCGCGGCTGGCCGCTGACGGCGAGCACGTCGGTAAAGCGCATGGGCCTTTCGGAAAGCGCCACCGTCTCCAGCACGGTGACCGCCTTGCCAAGCGTGCCGGTTCCGCTTTCCTCGTTTCGCTCGGTCGTCATCGTCGCAGCCCTTTTCCATCTCTTGACAGGCCGGCATGGTAGCGGAATAATTCCGAATAATCAAACTTAGTTCCAAATAATGGAACATTTCGGGAGAAAGCGATGGCTGGCCGCTATCCGGACCTCGCAGGACAGGGCGTGCTCGTCACCGGCGGCGGCTCGAGCATCGGCGCGGCGCTGGTCGCCGGCTTTGCCGCCGAGGGTGCCCGTGTCGCCTTCCTCGACATCGCCGAGGCGGAAAGCCGATCGCTCGCCTCCAGCCTCGAAGGCAAGGTGGAGCATCTGCCGCATTATATAAGGACGGACCTGCGCGACATCGACGCCCTGCGCGCGGCGGTCGCCGAGGCCGCGTCGGTGCTCGGCGGCATCCGCGTGCTGGTCAACAATGCGGCGCGCGACGACCGGCACGCGCTGGAAACCGTCGAGCCCGACTACTGGGACGAGAACCAGGCGGTGAACCTGCGCCACCATTTCTTCGCCGCGCAGGCCGTCGCGCCGCATATGCGCGCGGGCGGCGGCGGGTCGATCGTCAACTTCTCCTCCATCGCCTTCCTGCTCAACATGGGCGAATTGCCGGCCTATGCGACCGCCAAGGCGGGCATTATCGGCCTTACCAAATCGCTCGCCGGGCGACTCGGCCCGGACGATATCCGCGTCAACGCCATCCTGCCCGGCATGGTGCTGACCGAGCGGCAGAAGCGCCTGTGGATCGACGAGGCGGCGATTGCCGGCGGCATCGACCGCCAGTGCCTGAAGCGCTCGCTCGTCGCCGCCGACATGGTCGGCCCCTGCCTCTTCCTGGCGTCGGACGCCTCCGCCGCCATCACCGCCCAAACGCTCATCGTCGACGGAGGCATGCTGTGATGACCGAACCCACCCCGCAACGCGCCGCCGAGCCCGCCTATGTGGCGGTGGACTGGGGAACCTCCAGCTTCCGCCTCTGGCTGATCGGCCGGGACGGCGGCGTTCTTGCCGAGCGCCGCAGCGGCGAAGGCATGACGACGGCCGCCCGCACCGGCTTCGCCGAGGTGCTGGCGAGCCACCTTGCCGCGATCTCCGCGCCGTCGGGCCTGCCGGTCCTCATCTGCGGCATGGCCGGCGCCAGGCAGGGCTGGATCGAGGCCGGCTATCTCGACACGCCCGCCGCGCTCGCAGACATTCCGGCCGCCGCCGTGCGCATTCCGGGCATCGACGCGGATATCCGCATCCTGCCCGGCCTTGCGCAGCGCGACGCCATGGCGCCCGACGTGATGCGCGGCGAGGAAACGCAGCTTCTCGGCGCCGCCGGCGAACTTGGCGACGGCGACCATCTTGTCTGCATGCCCGGTACGCACAGCAAATGGGTCCGCCTTTCCGGCGGCAGGGTCGAGGGCTTTTCCACCTTCATGACCGGCGAGCTCTTCGAGGCCGTCGCCAAGAACACCATCCTCAGCCACGCCATTGCCGAGGCGGGCGCGATCTCCGGCGACAACGCCGCCTTCCGCGCCGCCGTCGCCCGCATGGTGGAAAGGCCGGCGCTCGCCACCAGCCAGCTCTTTTCCGTGCGCGCCGGCTCGCTGATCGCCGGGCTTTCGCCCGAGGATGCAAAGGCGCGGCTTTCCGGCACCTTGATCGGGCTTGAGATCGCGGGCGCGCTTTCGCTCGTCGCCCCAGGAACGCCCGTCGCGCTCGTCGTTTCCGGCGGGCTGGGCGCGCTCTACAGGGAGGCGCTCGCCGCCGCCGGTCTTTCCCCTTCCCTCATCGATGCCGATGCCGCCGTGCGCAACGGCCTTGCCGCGGGCGCCAGGGCGCTCTGGTCCCTTTAAAGAAAGCTGGAAACAATGAGCCGCATTCCCTTCCCCCCCATGAAGCACCCGCTGATCGCCATCCTGCGCGGCCTGAAGCCCGGCGAGACCGAAGATGTCGTCGGTGCGCTGATCGAGACCGGCTTCACCGCCATCGAGATCCCGCTGAACTCGCCGGAGCCGTTCAGGTCGATCGAGATCGCCGTGAAGATGGCGCCGGAAGGCTGCCTGATCGGCGCCGGCACGGTGCTGACCGTCGCCGACGTCAACCGCCTCGCCGATGTCGGCGGGCGCCTGATGGTCAGCCCCAATGTCGAGCCGGAGGTGATCTCCGCCGCCGCCACCAAAGGCATGGTGACGATGCCCGGCGTCTTCACCCCGACCGAGGCGCTCGCTGCGGCCCGCGCCGGCGCGACGGGCCTGAAATTCTTCCCCGCCAGCGTGCTCGGCCCGGCCGGCATCAACGCGATCCGCGCCATCCTGCCGACTGACCTCGAAATCGCCGCGGTCGGCGGCGTCTCGGAAAAGAACTTCGCCGACTATGCCGCCATCGGCATCCGCAGCTTCGGCCTCGGCTCCAGCCTCTACAAGCCCGGCATGACGGGCGCCGAGGCCCGGGCCCGCGCCGTAGCCACAATCGAAGCTTATGACGCCGTCTATGGAGCAGGCCGATGACCGAGACCTACGCCTTCACCGGCCGCACGCTTTGCGAGACCGCCTGCCAGCTCGGCGAGGGGCCGACCTACGACCCCGCGACGGACAAGGCCTACTGGTTCGACATCCGCGGCCGGAAGCTGCACGAACTCCACCTCGCGACCATGACGAAGGCCGTGCACGACCTGCCCTTCCTCGGCAGCGTGCTCGCCGTCATCGACGCGGAGCGCCAGCTCATCCTTTCCGACCAGGGGCTTTTCGTGCGCACCGTCGCGGACGGCAGGCTCGCCCCCTTTGCGAAACTGGAGGACAAGGCGGCCAACCGCTCCAACGACGGGCGGGTGCATCCTTCCGGCGCGCTCTGGGCGAGCACGATGGGCCGCAGCGCCGAAAAGCATTCCGGCGCGATCTACCATGTGGCGGGCGAGCGGGTGACGAAGCTCTTCTCCGATGTCACCATCCCCAACGGCATCTGCTTCTCGCCCGACGGCGGCACCGCCTATTTCACCGACACGGACGTCAACCGGCTGATGAAGGTGGCGGTCGATCCGAAGACCGGCCTGCCGACCGGCGCGCCGGAAGTCCTCTCCGACGAGAGCGGCACGCCGGGTGGCATCGACGGCGCGGTCTGCGACGCCGACGGGCTGATCTGGAACGCGCGCTGGGGCGCGAATGCCGTCGACGTCTACAGGCCGGACGGCACGAAGGTCGCGCGCTACGACGTGCCCGCCGCGCAGGCGAGCTGCACCGCCTTCATCGGCAGCAGGGCCGACCGGCTTCTCGTCACCTCCGCCTGGCAGGATCTCGACGATGCGGCCCGCGCGGCCGATCCCGAGGCCGGCAAGACCTTCGAACTCGGCATTGAGGTCAAGGGACGCTTCGAGCCGAAATTCGCGCTTTAGAGCATTGCCGCATTTGCCAACGCAAAACCGCTTCGCACTTTTGCTGGAAATGCTCTGACCCCTCTCCCATGCAAAATCGGCTGGCGGTCCGCGCCGTCCGACGGGTTCGGGCCGCTTCTTTTTGCATGGCTGCAATCAAGAAGAAGGCAATTTTCATCGGAACCAAAGCCGGGGGTCGCCGTTCCTTGTCCATCAGCCGGTGCGGACGGGCATTTGAAACCGCCGCCGCGCCTTGATGCCAACGAGACGAAAGGCAGGTTCAAAATGACCAAGAAACTTCTTACCTCCGTTGCCGCTGGTGCACTCTTCCTGGGCGCGGCTCTGGCTCCGGCGGCTTATGCACAGGACACGAATCAGCCGGCGGCAGGCCAGCCCCAGACGATGGAACAGAAGCCGGCCACGGGCGCTGACGCCACGACGGGCACCACCCCGGGCGACACCGCAGCCACGCCGGGCGCGACGCCGAGCGAAGACACGGCGCAGACTCCGGCAACCGGCACCGACAACAAGGATACGGCCCAGACACCCGCAACCCCGGACAAGGATACCGCTCAGGCTCCGGCAGCCGGCGGTGACTACCTGACCGCCCAGTCGGACGACCAGATCAGCGCCAACACCTATATCGGCCAGTCGGTCTATAACAGCGCCGACGAAAGCATCGGCAAGATCTCCGACCTGATCATGGAAAAGAGCGGCGGCATCGACGCAGCCATCATCGGTGTCGGCGGCTTCCTGGGCATCGGCGAGAAATGGGTCGCCGTTCCGTTCGAGAAGATCTCGATCACGCAGGTTCCGGATTCCGACGACGTCAAGCTGACGACCACGGAAACGGCCGAAAGCCTGCAGGCCGCGCCGGAATTCAAGACCAAGGCGCAGCAGGTTTCGGAACGCAAGGCCAATACCCCGGTCGACAACTCGACGACCTCGTCGACGACCACGGGCACCGCACCTGCGACGACCCAGCCGGCCGAATAACCGGCGGGTTTCCCCTGACCTCCAGCCCGGTGGCAAACCCTGCGCCACCGGGTTTTTCTTATGAAGCGCTCGACAACGCAATTCCGGACGCAAAACCGCTGCGCACTTTTGCTGGAATTGCTCTAAAACAACACGCCATAGCGCATGGCATCGTAGATGCCGGCATGGATGTTGCGGCTGTGGACGGCATCGCCGATCCGGAAGAGATCGAAGGTGCCCTCGGGATTGCGGGGCTGGATCGGGTTTTCCTGACGGATGAGCGCCTTGTAATCGACCGCCCCGAGATTGCGCGACAGGGGCTTCAGCTCGAAATACAGATCGGCCATCGGCATGGTGCCGTGCTCGACGACGACCTGCGCGACACGGCGCTCGGCCGAGGCTTCGGCCGAGAAATCCGAGCCGAGCGTCGCCACCAGGGCGTTGCCGTCGCGGCGCACGGCCTTGAGGCGCGTGTTGATCGTCACGCGGACGTTTCTTTCCGCAAAGGCCTTGGCATAGGGCACATGGTTCATGCCGCCGATCTCGGGCGCGAAGAAGCGCTCCGGAGAGACGACCTCCAGCTCCACGCCGGCCTTCGCGATCAGTTCCGCCGCCGTCATGCCGCTGTGCGCGCCGTTGTCGTCATAGAGCAGGACCGGGCCTTCCGGCTTTACTGCGCCGGCAATGATGTCCCAGCTCGACACGACGAGGTCGTCGCCTGCTTCCAGTTCCGGGTTCTGCGCAATGCCGCCCGTCGCGATGACCACGAGGTCGGGATCGAGCGCGAGCACGTCATCGCCGCCGGCAAAGACGTTGTAGTGGATCGGCACGCCGAGGCGTTCGAGCTCGGCAAGGCGCCAGTCGACGATGCCGATGAGTTCCCTGCGGCGCGGATTGCGGGCGGCGAGCAGGATCTGGCCACCGGCCTCGCCGGTCGCCTCCAGCACCTCGACGGCATGGCCGCGCTCGGCCAGCACGCGCGCCGCCTCCAGCCCCGAAGGACCGGCACCGACCACCACCGCCTTGCGGCGGGGGCCTAGCGATTTCGAGATGACATGGGGGATGGTCGCCTCGCGGCCGGTCGCCGCATTGTGGATGCAGAGCGCGCCGCCACCCTCGTAGATCCGGTCGAGACAGTAGGTGGCGCCGACGCAGGGGCGGATCTGCGCCTCCCTGCCCTCTTCGATCTTCCTGACGATATGCGGATCGGCGATATGGGCGCGGGTCATGCCCACCATGTCGAGCTTGCCTTCGGCGATCGCGTGACGGGCCGTCGCGACATCGGCGATGCGGGCGGCATGGAAGACCGGGAACTTCGTCGCCGCGCGCACATCGCCGGCAAAATCGAGATGCGGCGACGCGGCCATGCCCTGGATCGGGATGACTTTCGTCAGATGCGCGTCATGGTCGATATGGCCGCGGATGATGTTGAGGAAATCCACCTTGCCGGAATCGGCGAGGCGCCGGGCGATCTCGACGCCCTCCTCGCGCGAAAGGCCGATGTCCCAGTCCTCGTCCGCCGCCATGCGGATGCCGACGATGAAATCCGGCCCCACGGCCTTACGCACCGCATCGAGCACCATGTCGGAAAAGCGCAGGCGATTGTCGAGCGAGCCGCCGAACTCGTCCTCGCGGCGATTGGTGGCGGGCGACCAGAAGCCGTCCATCAGGTGGCCGTAGGCCTCGAACTCGATGCCGTCGAGGCCGGCGGCCTGCATGCGCTGGGCCGCGGCGGCATAGTCGCCGACGATGCGCTCGATGTCCCAGTCCTCGATCTCCTTGGGGAAGGCGCGGTGGGCGGGCTCGCGCACCGGCGAGGCCGAGAGCACCGGCAGCCAGTCGCCCTTGTTCCAGCCCGTGCGCCGGCCGAGATGGGTAAGCTGGATCATCACGGCGCAGCCGTGCTCGTGACAGTCGTCAGCGATGTTCCTCAGCCACGGCACGATCTCGTCGGAATAGGCGTAGAGATTGCCGAAGGCGGGCGGGGAATCCTCCGAGACGATCGCCGAGCCCGCCGTCATGGTCAGCGCCATGCCGCCCTTGGCCTTTTCCAGATGATAGAGCCGGTAGCGGTCCTTCGGCATGCCGTCTTCCGAATAGGCCGGCTCGTGCGAGGTCGACATGATCCGGTTCTTCAGCGTCAGATGCTTCAGCCGGTAGGGCTGGAGCAGCGGGTCTTTCGATAGCGTCATCTCAAAGTCCTAGCAGGTCGGCCGTGATCGAGCGGGAGACAGTCGCAAATGGCGACGTGCGGGGCAACGGCCGCGGCGGCAATTCATGGCCAGCGCGCGCCCTCCCCTCGTTGCCTTGCAGCACCCACCACGGCGAGGCTACACAGGGGCGATCGCCGCTGTAACGCGGAAAAAAACTTACCGCCGCCATAACCTGCTTTTATGGAGGCGATCCGTCAACGGCGCAGGACGGGCTGCATCTCCTCATGGAAGAAGCGGAAATAGGAGGTGATCTGCGCCAGCGCGTTGGTCGACAGCTTGTACTGGATGCCGAGGCGGCCGTTGGAGCACCAGCGCACCGTGCCGCTCAGCCGTCCCAGTTCCTCGCTCTCCACCGTCACGAGCTGGCCGGGCATGGCCTGGATCGGCGTTTCGATGTCGAACGCCATGCCGCTCGGCGAAAGATCGACGACGCGCGCCCGCGTCGACTGATGCATGACTTTCACCGTCGCGAAAATACGTACCTTGGAACGATCGGTCGCCCGGACGGGCATATCCTTGATGGTCGCCATCGCTGTCACCCCAGACTTGGTCCTGGAGCAAGGCTAGCGGGGAGCGTTTGCCATCCCGCTAAGAAAATGCCTGCAAGTTTAAGGAACTGGCCTGTTCGGGGACAGCTGACACGTCCCGGTGCCGCGCGGCTCAGGAGACGGCGCGGCTTTCCAGGCTGACATAGCGGTCGGCGAGGAAGCGCATGGTGGCGACGGCATCGGCCGGCTTGCCGTAGAAATAGCCCTGCCCCATGCCGCAGCCGAGCGCCTTCAGCTTCAGCGCCTCGGAAAAATCCTCGATGCCCTCGGCGACGACGGCAAGGTCCAGCCCCTCGCACATGGCGACGATGGCCTTGATGATGTGCTCGGACGCCTTGTCGTTGGAGATGCGCGAGACGAAGGCGCGGTCGATCTTCACCTTGTCGAAGGTGAAGTCGCGCAGGCGCCCGAGGCTCGACTGGCCCGTACCGAAATCGTCGAGCGAGATGCGCACGCCCGCCGCGCGCAGTTCCCCGATGATCTTCTGCGCGGTGTCGGCATCGGTCATCACCGCCGTCTCGGTGATCTCCAGTTCCAGCCGGCGCGGATCGAGCCCGACGCGGTTGAGGATCGCCAGCGTGTTGAAGGCCGTCTTCGGGTCCATGAGCTGGGCGGAGGAGAGATTGAAGGAAAGGAACAGCTCCTTCGGCCAGGAGAGCGCCGCCTCCGCCGCCTTGCGCAGCAGCGTATCGGACAGCGCGTCGATGAAGCCGCGCTCCTCGGCGAGCGGCACGAAGACGGCCGGCGAGACATAGCCGAGATCGGCATCGCACCAGCGCGCCAGCGCCTCGAAGCCGACGACGGTATCGTCGCGCAGGCTGACGATCGGCTGGAAATGGACGTCCACCTCGTTGGCGATGATCGCATTGCGCAGCGCCTGCTCAAGCTGCGTCGCGCGCTTCATCTCCTGGGCGATCTCCTGCGAATAGACCGTGATCTGCCCGCGCCCGCGGCGTTTCGAGCGGTAGAGCGCTGTATCGGCGCTTTTCAGGAGCTCGGTGAAATCCTCGCCGGCGAAGGGATAGATGGCGAAGCCGAAGGAGGCGGAAAGGCGCACGTTGCGGTCGCCGAGATCGAAGGGGGCCGACAGGACCTCGCGCAGCATCTGGCCGAGCTTTTCCGCGCCCTTGCGCTCGAAGACCAGCGGCAGCACGAAGGCGAACTCGTCGCCGCCATGGCGGGTGACGGTCGCGCCGTCGGGAATGCAGGCCTTCAGCCGATGCGCCACCTGGCAGAGAATCTCGTCGCCGGCGCGCGGGCCGAAGAGATCGTTGATGGGCTTGAAACCGTCGAGATTGGCGATGCCGATGGCGAAGGGCGCCGGGTCCGCCTCGCGCTCGCGGGCGATCTGCCGCACCTTGTCGCGCAGGCGGTAGAGATTGCCGAGACCCGTGAGGGGATCGGTATAGGCCATGGCATGAAGATCAGTCTGGGAAACATCCAGCGCCGCATGATCAGCAGACTTCATCAATGATTTCCCATACTTGCGCCGGACCTCCGAGGACTGCCCTACGATGGGGCATGTCCGTTAACAAATGCATAGCAAGCGGTCGTCAGTCCTTCCCACAGACCTCCCCATTTCTGGGGAGTTGACCGTCCGTTTTCAACTTGAAGCATGCCTGCGGCGGAATGCGGGACGGCCATCCTTTCCCGCAGGCGTCAGGCGACGGCTTTCTCCTGTTTGCGGGCGACATGGCGCCGATAGACGGCCTCGATCATTTCCGGGCTCACCGGCTTGACGATGTAGTCGTCCATGCCGGCATCCATGCAGTTCTGCATGTCGACGTTGAGCGCCTGCGCGGTGACGGCGACGATGGGCGTGCGGGTGCCCGTCAGCTTCTCCGCATCGCGGATCTCCTTCGCCGCGTCGATGCCGTTCATCACCGGCATGGCGATGTCCATCAGCACGAGGCGCGGCTGGTGCTTGCGCCAGAGCATGACCGCTTCCTCGCCGTTCTCGGCGATGCGGTGGGAGATGCCGAGGCCTTCGAGGATCTGCGAGAAGACGAACTGGTTGATCTGGTTGTCCTCGGCGACCAGCACCTCCACGTCGCCGACGGCCGCCGGCAGCATGGCCGTGATGTCGGTGGCGATGTACCAGTCGTCGGAAATCGGTACGGAGGTGAGGATGTCACCGAGCGGCGAGGTGTCCTCGGAAAGCAGCTCGTGCTCTTCGACGAGGACGCGCATGAAGTCCGAGCCGATGCCTTCGGCCGAGACCGGCGCCACGGGCACGCCATGGGCATTGTTGCGGATCGCGGCATGGCCCGGCACGTCGCCGTCGACGACGACGAGATCGAGGACCATTCCCTGCCCGGCCGCGTGCAGGAGGAAGGCCTCGCATTCCCGCACCGAATGCACCGCGCAGGAATCGGCGTCCCTTGCCTTGAACTCGCCGACGAGGATTTCCTCGATGCGGGGATTGCCGGTGACGACGAGGATGCGCTTGCCGGCCACGGCCGCCAAGTCTTCGGGGCTCAACTGGTCGAGAAGCAGGCGCCGCTCGGCATCGCGCACCGGATCGAAGCAGTTCTGCGCAGGCACGAAGCCGCCCGGCACGCGCAGCAGCGCGTCACCCTCGTCCGTCATGGCCCGCTCGCCGGCGACGAAGGCCGAGACGTCCTCCATCACCGTGACGATGGCATGATGGCCGGGCGCGCCGATGCGGTACTTGCGCGTGATGACGTAGAGATCCGAACCGTCGGCGCGGATGATGTGCTCCGCCAGCATGTAGGGCTCGCCCGTCTCCAGCACGGCGCGGTCGCTCGCCTCGATGCGGTCCGCGCTCTCGGCATCGGCCAACGCCCAGACGCTGCGGCCGAGAATGCTGTCGGGATCGGTGCCGTAGACCGCGCAGAACGCCCGGTTCACCGCGATATAGGCAAGGTTGCGGTCCTTGACGACTATGGGCGAAGGCAGGGTCTCGAGGATTTCCTCGGTGAGCGCGATGCGCTCCAGATCGAGGCGCCACTGCTCTTCCTGCTTCTTCTGCTCGGAAATGTCGACGAAGGTGGTGACGTTGTAACCGTTCGGCAGGCGGCGCTTGCGGAAATGGATCCAGCGGTCGCGGCCGAGCCGCTCGACGGCATCGTACTGCTCGCGCCAGTGGGCGGAGATGCGGGCGGAGATCCACTCCTCGCGGTTGATCGGCTTGTGACGCTGGTCGGGCGAGATGCCGTAGCGCACGCCGCTGTCGAAGATCGCGCCGAGCACGTCGCGCAGGCGTGTTCCGGGCACCAGTGTTTCGGCGGGAATGGGGAAATAGCGCAGGACCTGCCGGCTGGCGAAGACGAGGCGGTCGTTCTTGTCGTAGACGATCACCGCGGCGGCGAGGATATCGCACGCGGCTTCGAACATTCCCGACCGGATGTGCGCGTCTGACGGCGCTACATCATGCATTCTGGCAGTCCTCGCCTGTTGGCATTCCCGAAAACATGCTGATCGGCGCTCACGCACCTTGGGACTTGGGGAATGCCAGCGGCCAGCGACGCTGCAATCGTCCACCGGAGAACCCGGCCGGCTTGTGCTCATACAAGCGCAACGGCACGTTCGCAGCATTTTATTAAAGCCTGATTAAACCGGCCGGTGCCCAAGAGGCGGGATAAGCCGCCGCACCCACTGGCGGGCGGCGGGCGAATCCGCGAAAATGGCGCCATGACCATCAGGCAGCTTTCCGAAACCCTCATCAACCAGATCGCGGCCGGCGAAGTGATCGAACGGCCGGCGAGCGCCGCCAAGGAGCTGATCGAGAACGCGCTGGACGCCGGCGCCACCCGCATCGAGATCGCCACGGCCGGCGGCGGCAAGACGCTGCTGCGCGTCACCGACAACGGCAGCGGCATGGCGCCCGCCGACCTGGAGATGGCGATCCGCCGGCACTGCACCTCCAAGCTCGACACCGACCTTCTCGACATCCGCACGCTCGGCTTCCGCGGCGAGGCGCTGCCCTCCATCGGCTCGGTCGCGAAACTGTCGCTGCTCAGCCGCACGGCGGAGGCCGGTGAGGGGGCCGAGATCAGCGTGACGGGCGGCAGGGTGGAGCCGGTACGCCCGGCCGCCGCCAACCGCGGCACCGTCGTCGAGGTGCGCGACCTCTTCTTCGCCACGCCCGCCCGCCTCAAGTTCCTGAAGAGCGAGAAGGCGGAGGCCTCGGCCATTTCCGACGTGGTGCGGCGCATGGCCATCGCCTTCCCGCATGTGCGCTTCGTGCTGTCGGGGTCCGACCGCACGACGCTGGAATTTCCCGCGACCGGCACGGACCGGCTCGCCCGCATCGCGCAGGTGCTCGGCCGCGATTTCCGCGACAATGCCATCGAGATCGATGCGGAGCGCGAGGGCGTGCGGCTCACCGGCTTTGCCGGTGTGCCGACCTTCAACCGCGGCAACAGCCTCAACCAGTTCGCCTTCGTCAACGGAAGGCCGGTGCAGGACAAGCTGATCTGGTCGGCGCTGCGCGCGGCCTATGCCGAGACCATCCCGCACGGGCGCTATCCCGTCGCGGTGCTCGCCATCGAGATCGATCCGGCGCTGGTCGACGTCAACGTGCATCCTGCGAAATCCGATGTGCGCTTCCGCGATCCCGGCCTCGTGCGCGGCCTCATTATCGGCGCCATCCGCGAGGCGCTCGCCCGCGAGGGCGACCGCGCCGCGACGACGGGCGCAACCGGCCTGATGCGCGCCTTCCGGCCGGAGGCAGCGCGCCCCGCCACGCCCTGGACGCCCTCCGCCTCGCCCTACCGGCCCTTCGAGAGCGCCATGGCCTCGCCGACCGCTTTCCGCGAGCATCAGACAGGCTTTGCGGAATTTTCGGCGCCTTCGGCGCGCGGCGAGGCCGCCTTCGCGCCCTCTCCCTCCATCCGCGAGGAAGAGCCGCCGCCGCGCCATCCGCTCGGCGCGGCGCGGGCGCAGCTGCACGAGAACTACATCGTCGCGCAGACCGAGGACGGCCTCGTCATCGTCGACCAGCACGCCGCGCATGAACGGCTCGTCTTCGAAGCGATGCGCGAGGCGCTGCATGCAAGGCCGGTGCCGGCGCAGGCCCTCCTCATTCCCGAGATCGTCGACCTGCCAGAAGACGACTGCGACCGCCTCGTCTCCCATGCCGAGGAATTCGCGAGGCTTGGCCTCGGCATCGAGCGCTTCGGCCCCGGCGCAGTCGCCGTGCGCGAGACGCCGGCCATGCTCGGCGAGATGGACGCGGCCGGCCTCATCCGCCAGCTCGCCGACGAGCTGGCCGAATGGGACACGGCGAGCGGCCTCAAGGCCAGACTCGAATATCTCGCCGCGACCATGGCCTGCCACGGCTCCGTCCGCTCGGGCCGGCGCATGCGGCCGGAGGAGATGAACGCGCTCTTGCGCCAGATGGAGGCGACGCCCGGCTCCGGCCAGTGCAACCACGGCCGGCCGACCTATATCGAGCTGAAGCTCTCCGACATCGAGCGGCTGTTCGGCCGGAGCTGAAAAAGCTGGAAATTTGACGGCCGGCGCGATATTGCATCGGCATCGGATGATACGGATGCTGAAATCGATGATGAACCGTTTGGAAGGCCGCGGCGGCAGCCGTGAAGCGAAGATTCGTTATCTCGACGGCGATTTCCAGATTCTGATGCCGGGCTCGCACGTCACCTGCGCGATGACCGGCGAAGCCGTGCCGGTCGACGAGCTCCGCTACTGGAGCGTCGCGCGGCAGGAAGCCTATGTAAGCTGCGCGGCCTCGCTCGACGCGGAGAAGCGCGCTGGCGTGCTGCCCAACCAGAAGAGGCAGTAGGCAGTAGGCAGTAGGCAGTAGGCAGTAGATGCTGTCGAAAGACGTTAGGGCGTAATCCCCTATTGGCTACTGCCTACTGCCTAATCCCTCATTTCTTCGCCAGCCGCTGCAGCTTGCGCCGCCGGGCATTGGCGATCGCCGCATCGATGATCGCATCAGGCCCCTTCGGGTCGTCGAAGCGGATTTCCACCTCGATCACGCGGCTCTTCTTCCTCAGTTCCTCCGAGCGGCCGTGACCACCCGCGAGCCGCACGCTGTCCTTGGCCGTCGTCACCAGCCGGTAGCCGAGCCCTTCGGCATGGTCGAGGATTTCCGCCACCTCGTCGTCGCTCAGATAGTGGTGATCCGGGAAGCCGCGGGTCACATAGAGATGCGCGCCCGTCTCGTTCACCGTGCGATGGAACTTCTCGTTGTCGGCGATGCCGGACCAGGCCATGACGACCTCGTCCTTCAGGTCCTCGGCACCCACGGTGACGAGCGTCGCGGGATGGACGGCCTTGCCGGCGCGCGCCGCCTGGCGGATCAGCCGGTCGGCCGCATCGCCGTCGCCGATGGCCAGAAGCGCGCTCGCCTGGCGCATCTGCTCGGCCAACGGCGCGCGCACCGGCCCGCCGGGCACGAGATGGCCGTTGCCGATGCCGCGGCGCGTGTCGATGACGAGGAGCGCATAGTCGAAGGCGAGACGCGCGCTCTGGAAGCCGTCATCCATGATGATGATGTCGGCGCCCTCCTCCACCAGCTTGAGCGCACCCTTCACCCGCTTGCGCGAGATGACGGTCAGCGCCTCGCGGGCGAGCAGCAGCGGCTCGTCGCCGACGGCGCGGGCGCGGTGATGGTTGAGATCGACAACGGTCGTCACGTCCAGCGAGCCGCCATAGCCGCGGGAAAGGAAGCCGGGCCGCAGGCCTCGCGCCCTGGCGGCGCGGGCGAGCGCGATGGCCGTCGGCGTCTTGCCGGCCCCGCCCACGGTGAAGTTACCGACGCAGATGACGGGCACCGGCACCTCGGCCCGGCGGCCCTTGCGCATGCGCCAGCCGGCGATCAGCCCATAGAGGCGCGAGACCGGCCAGAGCGCATAGGCGCGCCAGTCCGGCTTCGTCCACCAGAAAGGCGGCGCTTCGGTTACCATGTCGTCTCCCGTGGATAGCCCTGCCCTGTCGTTGCGCAAGGAAACGCGAAGACCTGAGGAAAATCAACTGCGGGAAACAGCGCCGGATGGCGAGGGACGGAGGCGCTGCCCCTGATCCCGCTACCGCGACCTTCTTTCCGCGAGCGGGGATAAGGGGAACGAGGCACTGGTTTCCCCAACGAAAGAAGCGTGAAGGAAGCCCCCGCCGCTTGTCCCTTCTCCCCGCGTGCGGAAAGAAGGAACCGGCAGGCGGATGAGGGGCGAGGCGGCGCGTTCACGCCGCCGGACGCGCCACCGCGGCCTCGGGCAGCAGCGGCAAGAGTTCGGTGATGTCGTTGAGGCAATAGTCGGATGCCGCGGACAGCGATTCCCGCGAACCGGTTCCCGTCAGCACCGCGACGGTGAGGCCGGCGCCGGCATTGCGGCCCATATGGAGGTCGTGGTTGTTGTCGCCGACGACGGCGACCTGGTGCGGCTCGAGGCCGGTCGCCTCGCAGAAGCCGAGCACCATGCCGGGCTCCGGCTTCGTGCCGAAACCACTGTCGTAGCCGGCGACATAGTGCAGGTAGCCGTCGAAACCGAAGCGTTTCGCCGTCGCGCGGATGGAGGCCTCGTTGTCGCTGGAGGCGACCCCGAGCCAGTAGCCGCGGGCATGCATGGTGGCAAAGAAGGCGGCAAGGTCGGTGACGGCGACCGCAAGCGCGGCGGAATTGGCAAAAAGGCCGTCGAAATGCGTCGCAAGGCCCTCCACCGTGAAGGGCGCGCCGGCGGCGACCAAGCCCTCGGCGATCTCCACCGTGTTGCCGGCGGCAAGCAGGCTGTCCGGCGTCACATAGCCCGTGTCGGGATCCATGCCGCCCGCCACGAGCAGCCTGCGGGCGAGCGCCTCGTCCCCGGCGGCGGCGATGCGGGCCAGCTCGTAGTTCACCGGGATCCAGCTCCTGGCATAATCGAGCAGCGTGCCGTCCTTGTCGAAGAGGATGCCGGAGATCGTCGCTGCCTTGGTCATGCCCTGTCCTTTCAGGTGGTCTGGCGCGGATGAAGCCGCGCCTTCACGGTGAGCGGATTGATATAGGGCTCCAGCCCCTTGATCGTGGCGCGCAGCGCCCCGCGCATCTCCTGCACGGTCTCCTGCCCCGCATCGATCATCTGCCGGCGCGTCTCGTCATTGGCGAGGAGGTAATGCACGCCCTTGGCCAGCATCTCGATATCGCGCACCATCTTGGCGCTGCCGTTGCGGGCGAGCTGCTGGTAGGCCTCGCGGAAGTTCTGCACGTTGCCGCCCGACAGGATCGCGCAGCCGAGCATGGCCGGCTCCAGCGGGTTCTGTCCGCCCTCGGCGAAGAGCGAGCGGCCGACGAAGGCGATCTCGGTCATGCGGAGATAAAGGCCCATCTCGCCGATCGTGTCGCCGAGGAAGATGTCGGTATCGGGCGTCAGCGGCTCGCCGGAGGTGCGGCGCACGACCTTGAGGCCGCGCGCCGCCAGCATGTCGGCGACGGCGTCGCCCCGCTCGGGATGGCGCGGCACGATGATGGTGAGAAGGCCGGGCGTGCGCTCCTTGAGGGCACGGTGCACATTGCCGGCGGCGGCCTCCTCGCCGTCGAAGGTCGAGATCGCCGCCCAGGTGCGGCGTCCGGCGATCTGGTCGCGGTAGGATTTCAGCACGGCGGCATCGACGGGCGGCGCATCCGTATCGACCTTGAGATTGCCGGAAACGAGCACCGGCAGGGCCCCGAGCGTGCGGAAACGCTCCGCATCCGTTTCCGACTGAGCGATCACCAGCGCGAAATTCTCGAAAAGCGCGTCGGCAAGGGCATGCCGGCGCTTCCAGCGCGGGAAGGAACGGTCGGAGATGCGGCCATTCACCAGAACCTGCGGGATATGGCGCGCGCCGAGCTCCAGGATGGTCATCGGCCAGATCTCGGACTCCGCCATGATGGCGAGGTCGGGATGCCAGTATTCGAGGAAGCGGCTGACGGCCGGCTTGAGGTCGAGCGGCACATATTGGTGGATGACCTCGCTGCCGAGGCGGTCCTGCACGACCTTGGCGGAGGTGACGGTGCCGGTGGTGAGCAGCACGGCGATGCCGCGGCGGCGCACCTCCCTGATCAGCGGCACGATGGCATTGGTCTCGCCGACGCTGGCGGCATGGAACCAGACGAGGGGGCCTTCCGGCCGCGCGACGCTGGCGGCGCCATAGCGCTCCTTGCGGCGCGAGCGCTCCTCCTTGCCCTTGGCCGCGCGCAGCGCGAGATAGGGACCGACGATCGGATAGAGCGCGACGCCGCCCCAGCGGTAAAGCGAAAGCGCGGCGCGGGCGAGCCGTGTACTCATGGGCGGCACGCCTTCGCCTGCCCTGCCGCGACGGCGGACGCAGGGCCGCCGCGCCCGTCTGCTGGGTTTTCTCTGGCGGCTTGCCGGCTCTCGATGATCATGAAGGACCAGTCTTTCTGCCCGGCGCGGCAAGGCCGCGCGGGGCGGTGTCGCAAACGCGGTTCAGCCCTTCTGCGGATCGAGAAGGCGGTGCATGTGCACGATGAAATAGCGCATATGCGCATTGTCGACGGTCTGCTGGGCCTTGGCCTTCCAGGCCGTCAGCGCGCTCGCATAATCCGGAAAGATACCGACGATGTCGAGCTTTTCGAGATCGCGGAACTGGACTTCGGTGAGGGTCTTCAGCTCGCCGCCAAACACGAGATGAAGGAGTTGTTTCGGTTCGATCGATTCGGACATGTTTCTCTCTTTTTTGTGCCGATTTCGGCAGACGGTTTGCGGTATTCCGAAAGAAAGGTCAATGGCCGGCAAGGTGCCGCGCGGCATCGACAAGCCCGGAAAGCCGGGCGGCACCCGCCGCCGCCAGCGTCTCGTGGCTGACGGTCGGGCGGTTGTAGGAAAGCGGCGCGCCGTCGAGCGTCACGAGGCCGCCGCCGGCGCGCGAAAGGATAAGGTCGGCGGCCGCCAGATCCCAGTCGTGCGCGTTGCGCTTGACCAGGGTTCCGTCGATGCGCCCGTCCGCCACCATGGCGAGGCGATAGGCGAGCGAGGGCACATGCGAGATGCGGTGGACGCCGCCGATCATGTGCCGGTCGATACCTTCCGCCATGTCCTCCGGCGCCGCCATGCGGGTGGGGCGCGCCGCATCCGGCTCGCTCGCCGCGATGGAGCTGCCGTTCTTCAACGCCGGGCCGTCCGCCACGGCGGTGAAGACCTCGCCGAGCGTAGGAGCGAAGAGTACGCCCGCCACCGGCCGGCCGTGGTGCACCACGGCCGCGCTGACACACCAGATGTCCTTGCCGGCGATGAAGGCGCGCGTGCCGTCGATGGGGTCGATGACGAAGACCGTCTCGCAATCGAGCCGGCCGGCGTCGTCGTCCGTCTCCTCCGAAAGCCAGCCGTAGTTCGGCCGGGCGGAGAGAAGCTCCTTCTTGAGGATGTCGTTGGCCGCGAAGTCCGCCGCGCTCACCGGCGAGCGGCCCTCGTTCTTCCACCAGACGTCCGGCCCCTTGCGGAAGAAATCCAGCGCCCGCGCGCCCGCAAGCCGCGCAGCCCCGACCAGAAGATCGAGATCTGCGCTCCAGGCGTGGGCGGGACTTTGCATGGTCCTACTTTCCGGCCAGCGTCATGCCGTCGATGGCAAGCGTCGGCGCGGCGACGCCGAAGCTGCGGTCGATGTCATTCGCCGGCGTGATACGCAGGAACATGTCGGCAAGGTTGGAGGCGATGGTGACCTCGGAGACCGGGAAGGTCAGCTCGCCGTTCTCGATCCAGTAGCCGGAAGCGCCGCGGCTGTATTCGCCCGTCACCATGTTGACGCCCTGGCCGATCAGCTCGGTGACATAGAGGCCTGTGCCGACGGAACGGATGAGGTCCTCCGGCGCGATGTCGCCGGGCTCCAGCGCGAGATTGGTCGAGGCGGGGTTGACCGAGGTGCCGCCGCGCACGCCGCGGCCATTGGTGCGGAGGCCGAGCTCGCGGGCGGTGGAGGTGGAGAGGAACCAGTGCTGCAAGACGCCGTCCTCGATCATGGCGAGGCGACGGCCGGTGACGCCCTCGCCGTCGAAGGGGCGCGACGACGGACCGCGCACGACGAGCGGATCGTCGGTGACGGAAAGCCCTGCCTTCAGCACCTGCCTGCCCATGCGGTCGCGCAGGAAGCTGGTCTTGCGGGCGACGGCCGCGCCGTTGATCGCCCCGGCGATATGGCCGGCGATGCCACGCGCCACGCGCGGATCGTAGACAACGGTGACGTTCTTCGCCGTCGGCACCTGGCGCGGATTGAGCCGGCGGACGGCGCGAGCGGCGGCCTTACGGCCGATCTCTTCCGCGTCCCTCAGCTCGGCGAAATAGAGGCTGGAATCGAAGTCGTAGTCGCGCTCCATCTTCGTGCCCTCGCCCGCGATCACGCTGACGGAGCGGCCGAAGCGGCTGGCGCTGTAGGCGCCGGAAAAGCCGTGCGAGGTGGCAAGGACGAGCCCGCCCATGCCGGCCGAGGCGCCGGCGCCGCCGGAATTGGTGACGCCGGAAACGGCAAGCGCCGCGGCTTCGGCGGCAAGCGCGGCTTCCGTGAGCTGGTCGGCGGAGACTTCGGTCGGGTCGTAGAGTTCGAGGTCCGGCCAGTCTTTCGCAAGGTCCGCCTCGTCGGCGAGCGAGGCGAAGGGGTCTTCCGGCGAGGCCTTCGCCATGGCGACGGCGCGTTCGGCAAGCACCTTCAGGTCGAAGCCGGGATTGGCCGAGACGCTGGCGACGCGCTTGCCGACGAAGACGCGCAGCGAGAAATCGTCGCTCTCGGAGGCTTCCGTGCCCTCGACCTTGCCGAGGCGCACGCTGACGGAGGAGGAGCGGCCACGGACGACGACGGCATCGGCCGCATCCGCCCCCGCCTGTATGGCGCGGTCGATGAGTTCGCCGGCGCGCGCGAGAAGGCTTGCGGAATCGATCGTCTCTGACATGACTTGGCCTTTCTTTGCTGCCCCATTTATTGTGCGCCGGTACGGGCATCAAGGGCCACCCTCCTTTTTTGCCCCCAGCGACCGGTTCCGAAGAGAAAGCATCCGCATGTCCTATACCCACAGCCCGTATAACGAGGTCCTGATGATGCTCGGCGGGGCACTGCTTGCCGCGCCGATCTTCAAGCGGCTCGGGCTCGGCACCATTCTCGGCTATCTCGCCGCCGGCGTGGTGATCGGACCGATCCTGCACCAGATCCGCGACGGGGAGGAACTGCTGGGCGTCGCCGAGCTCGGCGTCGTCTTCCTGCTCTTCCTCATCGGGCTGGAATTGAAGCCCTCGCGGCTCTGGGCGATGCGGCGCGACATCTTCGGCCTCGGCATCGCGCAGGTCGTCCTCACCGGCCTTGCGCTCGCGGGATTGACCTTCGCCTTCGGGCTGGAGGAATGGGATGGCGCGCTGATCATCGGCTTCGGCCTTGCGCTTTCCTCGACGGCCTTCGCCATGCAAATCCTCGACGAGCGGGGCGACATCAATACGCGCTACGGGCAGCGCGCCTTTTCCATGCTGCTGCTGCAGGACCTCGCCATCGTGCCGCTTCTGGCGCTGATCCCGCTGCTTGCGGAGCAGAAGCCCGAAGCGGGAACAAGCGCCTTCGAGGATTTCAGCATCGCCGTCGCCGCCATCGCGGCGCTGCTGGTGGCCGGCCGCTACTTGCTCAACCCGTTGTTCCAGATCATCGCCCGCACCGGCGCGCGCGAGGCGATGATCGCTGCGGCGCTCTTCGTGGTGCTCGCGGCGGCCATGCTCCTGCAGATGGCCGGGCTTTCCATGGCCATGGGCGCGTTCCTCGCCGGCGTGCTGCTTGCCGATTCCTCCTACCGGCACGAATTGCAGGCGGATGTCGAGCCGTTCCGCGGTATCCTGCTCGGCCTGTTCTTCATGGCGGTCGGCCTGTCGCTGCATCTCGACGTCATCTTCGCAAGCTGGCTGACGATCCTGATCGCGACGCCCGCCGTCATGCTGGTCAAGAGCCTCGTCATCTACGGCCTCTGCCGCTTCACCGGCTCGCCGCACAACGATGCGGTGCGCATCGCGCTCGTGCTGCCGCAAGGCGGCGAATTCGGCTTCGTGCTGTTCACGGCCGCGGCGGCGGGCGGCATCTTCTCCGACGGGCTCGCCTCGCTGCTGATCGCCGTCGTCACCATTTCCATGGCGCTGACGCCGATCGCCGCCGCGCTCTCGCGCTTCCTGCTCGCCGAAGACGCGGAAGAGGAGATCGAGGAGGATTTCGAGGGGGCCGGCGCCGACGTGCTGATGATCGGCTTTTCCCGCTTCGGCCAGATCGCCGCGCAGATCCTGCTGGCCGGCGGGCGCGAGGTCACGGTCATCGACCATTCGACGGATCGCGTGCGGCAGGCGGCGAGCTTCGGCTTCCGCATCTATTTCGGCGACGGCACGCGCAAGGACGTGCTGCGCGCGGCCGGCATCGAGCGCGCCAAGATCGTCGCCATCTGCACCCAAGGCAAGGGCGCGACCGACCGCATCGTCGATCTGGTGCAGTCGGAATATCCCAATGCCACGCTCTTCGTGCGCTCCTACGACCGCATCCACACGCTGGCGCTCCGGGCCAAGGGCGTGCAGCACGATGTACGCGAGACCTTCGAATCCGCCCTGGTCTTCGGCCGGGAAACGCTGGAGGAGCTCGGCGTCGAGCCGGATGACGCGCTGGCGATCAGCGACGACATCCGCCGCCGCGACGTGGCGCGGCTGGAGCTGCAGGCGGCCGAAGGCATCGCCGCGGGGCGGCACATGCTGCATTCCAAGCCGGTGAAGCCGGAGCCGCTGGTGAGGCCGAAGAAGAAGGTGACGGAGGAGGCCGACGAGGAAGAGGAGAATGCGGCGTAGGGCATTTCCAGCAAAGTGCGAAGCGGTTTTGCATTCGGAAATGCGGAAAAGCTCTAGCCGATGGCGGAAAGCCTCGCGTCCAGCGCGCGCTTCAACTCGTCGCGGATGCCGGCGGAGGCGGCGAGGACCTCCTCGGCCTTGACGAAATCGAGCACGCGGAAGCGGCCGACCTCCGGCTGGAGGAAGATATCCGGCGCGCCCTTTTCCAGCTTCAGCGTGACGATGGAACGCATGGTGAGCTGCGTGGCGCCGTAGAGGCTGTCGATGCTGTTCGGCACCTCCGCCGTGCCGGCCGGCGGCTTGCCGACGACGTCGACGCCGATGGTGATGTCCGCCTTGCCGGCGAGGTGATCGAAGGGCACCGGGTTCCAGAGGCCGCCGTCGATCATCACGCGCCCGTTCAGCACCACGGGGCGGAAGACCGCCGGCAGGGCGGCGGAAGCGGCGATGGCCGGCAGCAGGGGACCGCTGTCGCAGACACATTCGCACTGGGCGTAATAATCCGACGCGATTACCTTCAGCGGGATCGGCAGTTCCTCGAAGGTCTCCGGCAGGCGCTCCGGCAGGAAGGCTTTCAGCACGCGCTCCAGGTTGAACTGCCCGACGCGGAAGCCGCCGGCGACAACTTCCGAGAAGCCCGCCGGGCGCAGGCTCCACAGCCGGTTCATGATCTGGCCCGGACGGCCGATGGTGCCGAGCGTGTGCTCGCGGATTTCCCGGCCCGTCATGCCCGCCGCCATCGCCGCGCCCATGATGGCGCCGATGGAGACCCCGGCGATCAGCACCGGGCGGATGCCGAGCTCGTCGAGCACCTCGATGACATGGACATGGGCAAGGCCCCGCGCCCCGCCGCCGCCGAGCGCGATGGCGACCGTCGGGCCGGAGGCCCCGGTGCTTTCAGCGGAAACGAGGGCATCGGTCATCGCTCATTCCTTTGCTGCGCAGGCCACCGCAGGCCCGAACGTCAGCCGGCGCGGTAGCGATAGAAATGCATGCGCGTGTCGCCGAAGGTGCGAACCTCCAGAAGGTCGAAACCATCGACCGCGGCAGGCTGAATATCGGCGCGCTCCTCCAGGATCGCAAGGGCGCCGTCGACCAGCCAGCCGCCGCGCCGGGCGGCATCGAGCGCGCGCTCGCCGAGGCCCTTGGCATAGGGCGGATCGGCGAAGAGGAAATGGAACGGCTCCATGGTGCCGATGCCGCCGAGGGCCGTCGCATCGCGCCGGAAGATCTTGGCGCGGCCGATCACGCCCAGCGCCTCGATATTGGAATGGAGAAGCCCCCTGCCCTCGACGCCCTGCTCGACGAAGAGCGCCGCCCGCGCGCCGCGCGACAGTGCCTCGAGGCCGACGGCGCCGGTGCCCGCGAAGAGATCGAGCACGCGCGTGCCCTCAAGCGCCTCGGGATAGGCATGCGACAGGATGTTGAACAGGCTCTCGCGCGTGCGGTCCGTCGTCGGACGGATATCGTCCGACTTCGGCGTTGCGAGCGAACGGCCGCGAAACTCTCCGCCGACGATCCGCACGATGCGTTACCTTCCCTTGCCGCGCGGACGGCCACCGCCCGCTGGACGACCGCCACCGGGCTTGCCACCGGCCGGGCGCCCGCCCGGCTTGCCGCCGAAGGACTTGCCACCGGGTTTTCCGCCGAAAGGCTTGCCGCCGTCGCGGCGCGGCGGGCGATCCGAGAAGGAACGCTCGCCCTCTGCGCGGGGCTTGCGGTCGCCGCGGGCCGGGTGGTCGCCGAAGGAGCGTTCGCCTTCCGCGCGCGGCTTGCGCTCGCCGAAAGGACGGTCGCCACGCGGCGGGCGATCGCCGAAACCGCGCGGCGCACGCTCGTCGCCGGCACCGGAGCGCTTGCGGCCGAAGCCGCCGCGTCCGCCCTCGTCGCGAGCTTCCGGCTCGGAGGCGCGGATCCACTCGCCGTCCTCGTCGCGGGTCTTCAGGATACGCGGCTTTTCCGCCCGGTCGTCGCCGGGGCGGCCGCGGGCCGGGCCCTTGCGGTCCGGATCGAACTTCTTTGCCGAACGGGTCAGCGTGCCATCGGCCGCGCGGCCGTAGCGCTTGCCCTTGGGCGCGCCTTCGGGACGTTCGCGCGGCTCGCGCTTCACGCCCTCGGCACCTTCCGCCTTCTTCTCGGCAACCGGACGGGCGCCGGGCGCCATCCAGACATTGGACTTGCGGGCGCGGGTCGCCGGCTCGCGCTTCGGCTTGCTGTCGAAACGGTCGTCGTCGCGGTCCCGATCACGGGGGCCGCCGCGCGGCTTGTCGCCAAAGCGGTCGTCGCGCTTCGTGTCGAGCCGGGCGCGGGCATTCTCGCGCCGGTCGCCGGGCTTTCCGCGGCGCTCGACCGGCTTCTCGTTCCAGGCGGGCGCCTCGCCGCGGCTCTTCTTCGCCGGCTTCTCCTCCGCATCCTCCGATGCATGGTCGAAGAGCGGCGCGTCGAAATTGGCCTTGGCCTCCTCGATGAGGCGTGGCCCGAGCTGGTCGCGCAGCGTGCGGCCCCGGATTTCCTGGGCATGGCCTTCCGGCAGCTCGCCGAGCTGGAACGGACCGTATGAAATGCGGATCAGACGGTTCACGTCGAGGCCGAGCGCACCGAGCACGTTCTTGACCTCGCGGTTCTTGCCTTCGCGCAGGCCCAGCGTCAGCCAGACATTGGTGCCCTGCACCTTGTCGAGGCTCGCGTCGATGGCACCATAGAGCACGCCGTCGACCGCGATGCCTTCCTTCAGCTTGTCGAGATCGGCCTGCTCGATCTTGCCATGCGCGCGCACGCGGTAGCGGCGCAGCCAGCCGGTCGTCGGCAGTTCCAGGATACGGGCAAGACCGCCGTCATTGGTCAGCAGCAGCAGGCCCTCGGTGTTGATGTCGAGGCGGCCGATGGACATGACGCGCGGCAGGTCTTCGGGAAGATTGTCGAAGACGGTCGGGCGGCCTTCCGGGTCGGCATTCGTCGTCACGAGGCCGGCCGGCTTGTGGTAGAGCCAGAGACGCGTGCGCTCGATGCCGCGCACCGGCATGCCGTCGACCTCGATGCGGTCGGCGAAGGTGGCGTTGAGGACCGGGCTTTCCAGCACCGTGCCGTTCACGCTGACGCGGCCTTCCATGATCATGCGCTCCACGTCGCGGCGCGATGCGACGCCGGCGCGGGCCAGAAGCTTGGAAATGCGCTCGGGCGCGAGCTCGGTGCCGCCGGCCGCGGCCGGCGCGGGCCTTGCCGCGCGGGCCGGCCGGTCATCGCGCGGGGCGGACTTTCCGGCGAAGGGCTTTGCCCCCGGCTTCTTGCCGGCGGGCTTGCCCTCGGCAAAGGATTTCTTGTCCGCGGTCGCCGATGCGGCGCCACGCGGCTTGGGATTACGGCCCGCGGGCTTGGCGCCCGGCCGTTTTGGCTTGTCTTTGGATGTCATTTGTGCTGCCTGCGTTTTGCCGTGTCCTATCAGGTCAGGCGTCCGGGGTTAAGAGGAATTCGTGCCGCGCATGACAAATCGCTTCATGGACATCGCGCTCGAGGAGGCCCGGGCCGCCGGCGCGCGGGGCGAAGTGCCGGTCGGTGCGGTGCTTGTGCTTGACGGCACCGTTATCGCGCAGGCGGGCAACCGCACGCGGGCGGAGAACGACGTGACCGCCCATGCCGAGGTCGCCGTCATCCGTGAGGCCGCCCGAAAACTCGGGCAGGAGCGGCTGACGGGCGCTGACCTCTATGTGACGCTGGAGCCCTGTACGCTCTGCGCCGCCGCCATTTCCTTCGCCCGCATCCGCCGCCTCTACTACGGCGCGGAAGATTCGAAGGGCGGCGCGGTGGAAAGCGGCGTGCGCTTCTTCGCCCAGCCCACCTGCCACCACGCGCCGGACGTCTATTCCGGCATCGGCGGCACCGCGGCGGCGGATATTCTCCGGGATTTCTTCAAGGAACGGCGCGAAACCTGATGGAATTTCCCCTCGTTCTCATCGCCCTTGCCGTCATGGCGATCATGTCGGCGATCGCCGCACAGCGTATCGCACCGGGTAAGGCGCGGCTGACGATGCAGTGGGGACTGGACGGAAAACCGAACTGGAGCCTGCCGCGGAGTGCGGCGCTTGCCTTCACGCCCGCCCTTGCGGCGATCCTGCTGGGAGCGCTCGCGCTCGGCAGCCGGGCCGTGACGACCCCCCTGCCGGTCGCGGCCGCCTTCATCGGCGCGCATGCGCTGCATCTCTTCCTGCTCGCGCGGCGGGGCGGCTAGGGATCGTCAGCCTTCGGCGAAGCGCTTCAGCCGGTCGCCCGTCAGGCGATAGCGGACCCATTCCTTCTTCGGCTCGGCGCCGATCGCCTCGTAGACGCGGATCGCCGGCTCGTTCCAGTCGAGCACGCTCCATTCGAAGCGGGCGCAATCCTCAGCGACCGCGACGCGCGCGAGGTGGCGCAGCAGCATCCGGCCGACGCCGGCGCCGCGATGGGCGGGCGTCACATAGAGGTCTTCGAGATAGAGGCCGTTCTTCGCCTGCCAGGTGGAATAGGTCTTGAACCAGACGGCGGAGCCGGCCGGCTCGCCCGCCTCGGTCTCGCAGATCGCCGCGAAGCTCACCGAGCCCTCGCCGAACAGCGAGGCCGCAACGGTCTCTTCCGTCGCGGCGACTTCATCGAGGGCGTTTTCGTAGTCCGCCAGCTCGCGGATGAAGCGCAGGATGATCGCGGCGTCAGCCGCGGTCGCGGAGCGAATTCGATAGGCGGTCATGCGTCAGAAGGGCCACCAGGAGGAACCCGACTGCTTGGCGGCCTTGGCCTCCTTCTTGCGGCGGCGTTCCTTCTGCTTCTCGGGCTCGCCGAGATCGGCCTGCGCCTCTTCCGGCAGCTTGCGATATTCGACCGGCGGATCGCTCAGGTAGCGGCGCTTGTCGGAATAGGCACCCTGCTGCAGCCGGCGGGCTTCGCGATAGGCCTGCGTCTGCGAGGCGGCGCCGACCTTGTCGGCGTTCGAATGCTGGGAAGCGAGCGGCGAGCGATAGCCCGGATTGTTGGTGTTCGCATCCGCCTCTTCACGAAGGCGCTCGCGCATGTCCTCGGGATTTTCCAGCCATTCCGGATTGTCCTTGGAGGCGACCGACTGCTGCGGGTTGGCCAGCGCCGTCTTGTCCTTCGGCACGACGAGGCCGCCGCGCGGCTGGTAGCGGATCTTCTTGGCGTCCTTGTTGTCCGGCTGGATCATGACGGCATTGCCGAGGTCGTCTATCAGCTGCTCGCCGGCGGTCTTGTCGGTACCGTAGGTGGGGCCCATGCAGCCGGTCAGGAGGAGGCTGCCGCCGAGAAGCCCGAGAAGGCCGGTACGCACCCGAATATGTCGCGTCATTCCCATGAATACCCTTCCAGCAGAGCCGGTACGCCGAAAACCTGCCACACGGCAAAAGTCCGCCGTGCCATGGCGGAACAATCCGACCATTTTCAGGCAGCATTACCGGATGATCTTCTCAAGCGCAATTCATCCGGGCAAATCGACGGCCGGAAAGCACCGGCCGTCAACAGGCGCACCCGTCAGGCGGCGCGGCGGAAGCCGATCTCGCGCAGCGCCGCGGCGTCACGCGCCGAGACGTCCGGGTAATCCGGGTCGGAGCCGACATCGGTCGTGATACGCCAGGACCGGGCGCATTTGGTGCCTTCGGCGAGCTTCGGCTCGACGGAGACCCCGGCGACTTCGGCCAGGCGGAAGGCTTCGGCCGGGCCTTCGCCGGCGACGACGGTGATGGCCGAGGTGATGCAGATCTCCGCGAAATCCTGCCCTTCCAGCGCCGTCAGCAGGTCCGGGCCGTCCACATGGACGACCGGGGCCGCTTCCAGCGAGGCGCCGATGCGCTTCTCGCGGCGCTCGATTTCCAGCGCGCCGGTGACGACCGAGCGCATGGCGCGGATCTTCTCCCACTTGGCTTCCAGCGCATCGTCGCGCCATTCGGCCGGCACCGCCGGGAACTGCTCGAGATGGACCGAGACAGCATCCGGCTTGCGGGAAAGCCATGCCTCTTCCATCGTGAAGGGCAACATGGGCGCGAGCCAGGTGACGAGGCACTCGAACAGCTTGCGGATGACCGAGAGCGCGGCGCGGCGCTTCAGCGAGGACGGGGCATCGCAGTAGAGCGCATCCTTGCGGACATCGAAATAGAAGGCCGAGAGCTCGACATTCGAGAAGTCGATGAGCGCGCGGGTGATCTTCTTGAAGTCGAAGGTATCGTAGCCCTCGCGCACCAGCGCATCGAGCTGCGACAGGCGGTGCAGCATCAGCCGTTCCAGCTCCGGCATGTCGGCAAGGGCGATCTCCTCGCCCGTGTCGTGCGCCAGTGTGCCCAGCATCCAGCGCACCGTGTTGCGCAGCTTGCGGTAGGCGTCGATATTGGTCTGGATGATCGTCTTGCCGAGGCGCTGGTCTTCCCAGTAGTCCGTCGTCATGACCCAGAGGCGCAGGATGTCGGCGCCCGATTCCTTCATCACGTCCTGCGGCGAGACGACGTTGCCCTTCGACTTCGACATCTTCTCGCCCTTCTCGTCCATGGTGAAGCCATGGGTGACGACGGCGTTGTAGGGCGCGCGGCCGCGCGTCGCGCAGCTTTCGAGGAGCGAGGAGTGGAACCAGCCGCGATGCTGGTCCGAGCCTTCGAGATAGACGTCGGCCGGCCATTTCAGGTCCGGGCGGTCCTCCAGGGTGAAGGTGTGCGTCGAGCCCGAATCGAACCAGACGTCGAGGATGTCCATGACCTGCGTCCAGCGGGCCGCGTCATGCTCCTTGCCGAGGAAGCGCTCCTTGGCGCCCTCGGCGAACCAGGCGTCCGCGCCCTCCTTCTCGAAGGCCTCGAGGATGCGGGCGTTGACGGCGTCGTCCACCAGCACCTCACCGTTCTCGTCGGCGAAGATGGCGATCGGCACGCCCCAGGCGCGCTGACGCGAGAGCACCCAGTCCGGGCGGCCCTCGATCATGGCGCGCAGGCGGTTCTGGCCGGCGGCAGGCACGAAGCGGGTCTCGTCGATGGCCGAAAGCGAGCGCGAGCGCAGCGTCGTGCCGTCGCCGAGTTCCTTGTCCATGTAGACGAACCACTGCGGCGTGTTGCGGAAGATGACCGGCTTCTTGGAGCGCCAGGAATGCGGGTAGGAGTGCTTGAGGCGGCCGCGGGCGAAGAGCATGTTCACGGCGATCAGCGCCTTGATGACGCGCTCGTTGGCATCGCCCTTCTTGCCGTTGTCGTCCATGACGCGCGCGCCCTCGAAGCCGGGGGCGTCGGTGGTGTAGAAGCCGGCGTCGTCGACCGGGAACGGGATCTTCGAGGAAATGCCGCGCGCTTCCAGTTCGCGGGCCTTCGCCGTCCAGGCGTCGAAGTCCTCGCGGCCGTGGCTGGGGGCCGTGTGCACGAAGCCCGTGCCGGCGTCGTCGGTGACGTGGTCGCCGTCGAGCAGCGGGACGGGGAAGGTGTAGCCGAGGTCCTTCAGCGGATGGATGCAGGTGATGGCGGCCAGTTCCTCCGGCGCGACGTCGCGCACGAACTTGAACGTCAGCTTCGCCTTGGCGGCGGCCTCGTCGGCAAGGCGCGTCGCGAAGATCAGCTTTTCGCCGGGCTGCGGGCCGAAATCGTTCTCGGCGCTTTCGACCTCGTAGAGGCCGTAGGGATAGCGCGAGGAGAAGGCGATGGCGCGGTTGCCGGGGATCGTCCAGGGCGTGGTCGTCCAGATGACGACGAAATTGCCCTTGAGATCGGCCGGGCCCTCGACGACCGGGAACTTCACCCAGATCATGTCGCTCTCGACATCCGCATATTCCACCTCGGCCTCGGCCAGCGCGGTGCGCTCGACGACCGACCACATGACCGGCTTGGAGCCGCGGTAGAGCTGGCCGCTTTTCGCGATCTTCAGCAGCTCGCCGGCGATACGGGCCTCGGCGTGGAAGTTCATCGTCGTGTAGGGGTTTTCGAAGTCGCCTTCGATGCCGAGGCGCTTGAACTCCTCGGTCTGGACCTTGATCCAGCCGCTGGCGAAGTCACGGCATTCCTGGCGGAACTCGTTGACCGGGACCTCGTCCTTGTTCTTGCCCTTCTCGCGGTACTTCTCCTCGATCTTCCATTCGATCGGAAGGCCGTGGCAGTCCCAGCCGGGCACGTAGTTGCTGTCATAGCCGCGCATCTGGAAAGAGCGGGTGATGACGTCCTTGAGGATCTTGTTCAGCGCGTGGCCGATATGGATGTTGCCGTTGGCATAGGGCGGGCCGTCGTGCAGCACGAACTTCTCGCGGCCGGCGGCGGAGGCCCGCAGCTTCTTGTAGAGTTCCATCTTCTGCCATCGGGCGACCGTTTCCGGCTCCTTCTGCGGCAGGCCGGCGCGCATCGGGAAATCCGTCTGCGGCAGGTAGAGGGTGGACGAATAATCGACTTTTTCAGGTGTATCGGTCATGGATATGGCTATCGTCTCGTCGCGCGGGTCTTCGCGCATGCGGGGAAATATCTGTCATCTGCACCGGCGATGACGGTGGGGGCGCTGTCGAAAACGCCCGAAATCCCGGACCTTCCGGCCTCGCTCAGAGCGCGCGGAAGGCCGGGCCACTAATTCGCAGATCGATGGTCGGCCGGTGGAGCATCATGGTCGCGGTCTTACGGCCTTTTGGGCGTTTTGAAAAGACGGCAAGCGCCGCAATCGACCGTCCGGCCGCGCCAATGCCCGCTAGCCGGCCGCGCTCCAGACGACCAGCCGCGCCTCGGGAGCCTCGCGAACAAGCACCACGGAGACGTGCTCGCGCATCTCGCGGCGGAAACGGGAGGCCTTGCGCGTCCCCCAGACGCCGGCGAACAGTGCGCCCGTCGCATCGTTCCTGAAGATCGCCGCACCGCCGAAAGCCGCGGAAAGCCCATCCGCGTCGAAGGCCCCGCCGCCGCCATAGACCGCCACGACCGCTTCCAGCGGCGCCATGCTGACGACGGTATCGCCCGAAGGCGCAAAACCCTCGGCGCGGAAGAGGTAGAAGGGACAAGGCGTATCCGCCATCACGGGCCTAGAAACAGAGCCGCTGGTCGATGGGCCCGAGCGGCCGCACGCCGGACAGCAGCGCCCGCGCCTCCTCCTCGTCGCGCTTCATCTGCACGACGAGCGCATCGAGACCGTCGAATTTCAGCTCGTCGCGCAGGTGGCCGAAGAAGGAAACGGCGGAGACCTCGCCATAGAGGTCGCCGGAGAAATCGAAGAGGAAGGTTTCGAGTAGCGGCGCGCCGTTGGCATCGACGGTCGGGCGGCGGCCGTAGCTGGCGACGCCGTCGTGAAGGCTGCCGTCGGGGCGGCGGAAGCGCACGGCATAGATGCCGTTGCGCAGTTCCGCCTCCGGGGGAAGCTGCATGTTGGCCGTGGGAAAGCCGAGCGTGCGGCCGAGCTGCTTGCCGCCGATCACCTCGGCCTCGACCGTGTAGCGATAGCCGAGCTGGCCGGCCGCTTCCGCGACCTGCCCCTTGCCGAGCAGCGCGCGGATGAAGCTGGAGGAGATGACCGAAGCGTTCTCGTCGCGGAAGGCATCCACCAGCGTGACGCCGAAGCCGTTCTCCTCGCCGGCCGCCATCAGGAAGGCGGGGCCGCCTTCCCGGCCCTTGCCGAAATGGAAATCGAAGCCGGTGACGACCTCGGAGGCATGCAGCCAGTCGAGCAGCACGGCGCGGATGAAATCATGCGCCGACATTTCCGAAAAGCCGGTGTCGAAGGGGTATTCGATGACGGCGGCAAAGCCCATGCCTTCGAGGATGCGCGCCTTCAGCGGCGCGGGCGTCAGGCGGAAGACAGGACGCTCGGGGCGGAAGACGGTGCGCGGATGGGGCTCGAAGGTGAGGACGAGCGCGGGAATGCCCCGCGCCGCCGCGATGTCGAGCGCGCGCTGCAGCACCGCCTGGTGGCCGCGGTGCACGCCGTCGAAATTGCCGATGGCGATGACACCGCCGCGCAGGTGCTCCGGCAGCGGCTCTTTCGTCTCGTTCCTGTGAAATACCGTCATGACGACCGTCTCCGTCCGGTCACTGCAACCGGGGCATCCACCACTTCGGGTGGGCGTTCTCGCGGGAAAGGAAGGCGGCGAGCCTGTCCTCGTCCGTCACGCCGCCCTCGACATAGTGCTGGGCATGGATGCCACCGGAAATGTAGAGAACGTCGAGGCCGTAGCCTTCGGCGCCGCGCACGTCGGTCGGCATGCCGTCGCCGATGGCGATCACGCGGGACATGTCGAAATCGCCGCGCACCGCGCGCGCCTCGGCCAGCGACTTCTCGTAGATCGGCCGGTGCGGCTTGCCGGCGATGCGGGTCGCCCCGCCGAGCTCTTCATAAAGCTGCGCGAGCGCACCGGCGCAGACGATGAGCCTGTGGCCGCGCTCGACGACGAGGTCCGGATTGGCGCAGATGAAGGGCAGCTTGCGCGCGGCAAGCGCCGAAAGCTCGGCGCGATAATCCTCGGCGACCTCCATCTCGTCGTCGCGCAGGCCCGCGCAGACGACGGCGGCGGCGTCCTCCAGCCCGACCGGCTCGACATGCAGCCCGTCGAGCAGCGGCATGTCCTTGTCGGCGCCGATGAAATAGACCTTGCCGGGGCCTTCGGCGATGAGGGCGCGTGTGACGTCGCCCGAGGTGACGATGCGGTCATAGGCCTCGTCGAGCACGCCCAGCCCGCGGATCTGCACCTTCACGCCCGGATGGGGACGCGGCGAATTGGTGATGAGCACGACCGTCAGACCGGCGGCGCGAGCCTCGGCCAGCGCCTCGGAGGCATAGGAGAAGGCTTCCACGCCATTGTGCAGGACGCCCCAGACGTCGCAGAGCACCACGTCGTAGTGCGAGGCGATGTCGCGGAAGGATTGGATGCGTTCAGCCATCAGGGAGTTTCCGTTCGAATTCAGCCCGGCTGACATTGCAAAGCGACGCCAAGAAAACAAGCCTCTTCCCGCAATTTTGCCCCATCCACAGGGAAACGGACGAAATTTCATATGCCTGCCTTGATGACATGCCAAAGCGCTCCCATCTGCCGGCCGCGGTAACCATTCCGGCCGAAATAAATTCGCAGCGTCGTTCTTGACTCGAAACCCGCCGCCGCCTATCTCGGCATCGCTAGCACTCCTGAACGGTGAGTGCTAACATCAATCCACCGGATCCGTTTCGTGATCCGCAATGTCATTCGATCGAGGGATAAGACAATGGCAAGCACCACCTTCCGCCCGCTTCACGATCGCGTCGTCGTTCGTCGCGTCGAGTCCGAGGCAAAGACCAAGGGCGGGATCATCATTCCGGACACCGCCAAGGAAAAGCCGCAGGAAGGCGAAGTCGTCGCCGTCGGCTCCGGCGCCCGTGACGAATCCGGCAAGGTCGTCGCGCTCGACGTCAAGGCTGGCGACCGCGTTCTGTTCGGCAAGTGGTCGGGCACCGAAGTCAAGCTCGACGGCGAAGACCTTCTGATCATGAAGGAAGCCGACATCATGGGCATCATCGGCTGATCTGCCGATAACCCTTTTCCAATTCAGCTGATATCTCTTCAGGAGTTCTCACAATGGCAGCCAAAGAAGTAAAGTTCGGCCGCACCGCGCGCGAAAAGATGCTGCGTGGCGTCGACGTCCTCGCAGACGCCGTGAAGGTAACGCTCGGCCCGAAGGGTCGTAACGTCGTCATCGACAAGTCCTTCGGCGCTCCGCGCATCACCAAGGACGGCGTTTCCGTCGCCAAGGAAATCGAACTGGAAGACAAGTTCGAGAACATGGGCGCCCAGCTCGTTCGCGAAGTCGCGTCCAAGACCAACGACATCGCCGGTGACGGCACGACGACCGCCACGGTTCTCGCCCAGGCCATCGTTCGCGAAGGCGCCAAGGCTGTTGCCGCCGGCATGAACCCGATGGACCTGAAGCGCGGCATCGATCTCGCCGTCGCCGAAGTCGTCAAGGATCTCCAGGCCAAGGCCAAGAAGATCAACACCTCGGAAGAAGTCGCACAGGTCGGCACGATCTCGGCCAACGGCGAGCGCCAGATC